>ERZ1026880.71-NODE-71-length-58282-cov-7.985866_pt1 | contig 58282 bp, 77 predicted proteins | sample MGYA00380170_ERZ1026880 | MGnify/ENA primary metagenome ERZ1026880 (study PRJEB33269, sample SAMEA4719806) | human gut metagenome | biome: human-associated habitat; feature: organic feature; material: feces | place: Cameroon | collected 2013-10 ...
GGTAAAAGGAACAGCTCTTCGAATCCTTTCGCTTCTGCCAGGTGTAGACTGCGGTGGATTTGGCGGATGCGGATATCCGACCTGTGAAGCCTGTGCCCAGGCGATCGCAGAGGGGAAATCTGCAGCATTATGTCCGGCCTGTGATTCTGATGCTGTTCGCAGCATTTCAGAAGAACTGGGCAGAGAACCTGTTGAGGCCTGTGACCAGGTGGCGTTCTTGAAATGTGCAGGGGATGCTGCCGGCAAGAAAAGATTCCATGGAATGGAGTCTTGCCAGAAGGCGAAAGAGTGTGGATTCCTGGATGGTGAATGCCAGTGGGGATGCATGGGTATCGGAAGTTGTATCGAACGCTGTAAATTTGATGCGATGCACCTGGAAGACGATCAGCTTGTGATCGATCGGGATAAATGTACAGGCTGCATGGCCTGCATAGATATTTGTCCGCAGCACATCATTGAGATGATACCGAGAGAGGCAACTAATTTTATTCCATGCTCATCCAAGGATAATGAACAGGATACTCTGCAGGCTTGCGGATATGGATGTATCGGATGCGGAGACTGCGCGCTGGCATGTCCAAACGATGCTATTGAGATGGTAGTAGGAGATAAAATCGATGGCAGATATGCGAAGATCGATTACAGCAAATGTGAAGGCTGTGTAACCTGCACTGTAAAATGCAGAAAGAAGATCATCGTAGATACTTTGCACGATCTTACTAAGCTGAAAGAGGATGTTGCTTTTGTGAAATGCGCCGGAGGTGCATGGGGACATAAGAAGCTGGAAGATCTGGGATACACCAGCTGCAGTGATATCGTAAAAGATGCTGCAGACGGAAAAATCGATCTGGATGAAATCGGAGTTTGTACATATAGCTGTACCGGTATGGGTGACTGCGTGAAAGCATGCCGTTATGGAGCGATTTCCAATGAATATGGTGTTGCCAAGGTGGATGACTCCAAGTGTGTAGGCTGCGGAGACTGTTTCCGTGCGTGTCCTAGAGGCAAGATCCAGATGGTTCCATATCTCGGTGTAAAACAGGCAGCCTGTGAATCAGAGGCAGAACCAGATAAGAGAATGGAAGTGTGCGGTATGGGCTGCATAGGTTGTGGAGACTGTGCAGACAACTGTCCAAGTGATGCGATCACAATGACAGACGGACACCCTGTGATCGATCATAAGAAATGTCAGAACTGTGGAATTTGTACCTATGTATGTTCCAGAGGACTGATTCAGGAACGCGTTGTTCCGGAATACATTTATCTCCAGCAGGAAGCAATGAAATTAGATATGGAAGAAAGGGGATAAGATCATGAGAGCAAAGAAAACCATGGATGGCAACACGGCTGCAGCACATGTTGCCTATGCTTTTTCCGAAGTGGCAGCCATTTATCCGATCACTCCATCTTCTGTTATGGCGGAAAATGTAGATGAATGGGCAAGCAAAGAAAAGAAAAATATCTTTGGCGAAGAAGTTAAAGTAGTAGAGATGCAGTCAGAAGGCGGTGCTGCAGGAGCAGTACACGGAGCGATCACTGCGGGTGCGTACACCAGTACATTTACCGCTTCCCAGGGACTCCTTCTGATGATCCCGAATATGTACAAACTGGCGGCAGAGGAAACTCCAACTGTAATGCACGTTGCAGCGAGAGCGATTTCTACACATGCACTTTCTATTTTCGGAGATCACTCCGATGTTATGGCATGCAGACAGACAGGGTTTGCAATGCTCTGTTCCTCTGATGTGCAGGAAGTCATGGATCTGGGCGCTGTTGCGCACCTTTCTGCCATCGCAGGCAAGGTGCCGGTAATGCATTTCTTCGACGGATTCCGTACCAGCCATGAACAGCAGAAAATCAGCGTGTGGGATTACGATGAACTGCGTAGCATGGTTGACTGGGATGCAGTAAAGCGTTTCCGTGAGAATGCGCTCAACCCGAATCATCCGCACAGCATGGGTTCGGCAGAACAGCCGGAAACCTTTTTCCAGCATAGAGAAGCATGTAATAAAAACTATGATGACACCGTAGAAATCGTAGCGAAATACATGGATATGGTAAGTGAAAAAACGGGAAAAACTCCGCACTATAAACCATTTAACTATTACGGTGCTGAAGATGCAGAAGAAGTCATCGTAGCAATGGGGTCTGTATGCGATGCCATAGAAGAAGCTATCGATTACGCAAATGCCAACGGCAAGAAAACCGGTCTGGTCGTTGTTCGTCTGTATCGTCCGTTTTCCAGAAAGTACTTCCTGGAAGCACTGCCTGATACAGTAAAGAAAATCGCAGTGCTGGATCGTACCAAGGAACCTGGTTCTATGGGCGAACCGCTTCTGCTTGATGTTACAGCAGCTATTAAGGACAGCAAATTCAACGACGTTTTGGTAACGGGAGGCCGTTACGGACTGGGCTCGAAAGATACACAGCCACAGGATCTGCTGGCAGTTTATGAAAATCTCTGGTCCGATCATCCGAAGAAGGAATTCACTATTTCTATTACAGATGACGTAACAGGACTTTCGCTTCCTCCAAGCGAGATGCCGTACAGCGAACCTGCAAGCCAGGTTTCCTGCAAATTCTGGGGACTGGGATCTGACGGTACTGTTGGTGCGAATAAGAACAGTGTCAAGATCATCGGTGACAATACGGATAAATATGCACAGGCGTACTTCCAGTACGACTCGAAAAAATCCGGTGGTATCACTATCAGCCACCTGCGGTTCGGAGATGAGGAAATCAAGTCTTCCTACTATGTAAAACAGGCAGATTTCGTAGCATGTCACAATCCGTCTTATCTCCATAAATATAAGATGGTAGAAGATGTAAAGCCGGGTGGAACTTTCCTGCTCAACTGTTCCTGGAGCGATGACCAGCTGGATGAAAAGCTTCCGGACAATGTAAAACGGTTTATTGCGCAGAATAATATCCAGTTCTACACTTGCGATGCAGTATCTATTGCAAGAAGTCTGGGTCTGCGTGGACGCACCAATACTGTTTTGCAGGCTGCTTTCTTCAAGCTGATCAATATTCTTCCGATCGAAGATGCTGTTCAGCATATGAAGGATGCGATCAAGAAAACTTACGGCAGAAAGGGCGAGCGGATCGTTAATATGAACTGCGACGCAGTCGATGCCGGAGTAAAAAGTGTACATAAAGTGGATGTACCGGCTTCATGGGCTGATGCAACGGGTGAATTTACAGTTCCTGCTGCGGAAGGACGCAATGAAGTACAGACGAATTACATCAATAAGATTTTGAAACCAACTAATGCGATGGAAGGCGACGCCGTTCCGGTTTCTGTCTTCGTAGATAATGCGAATGGATCGATCCCATCTGGTACTGCCGCATATGAAAAGCGCGGTATCGCAGTAGATATTCCGAAGTGGGATCCAGACAAGTGTATGCAGTGCAACTGGTGCTCCTACGTTTGTCCGCACGCTGTTATCCGTCCGTTCGCTGTTACAGAGCAGCAGGCGGAAGAAGCTGATGCAGCAAGCGTACCTCTTAAGGGCGATGACACCAAGCGCTTTACGATCGCCGTTTCCGCTTATGACTGTACTGGATGCGGTTCCTGTGTAGAAGTTTGTCCGGCAAGAAACAAAGCTCTGGAAATGGTTCTGGCAGAAGATCATATGGATCAGGCACAGGCTGGATATGATTATCTCTTTGCTAATACAGAGGAAGATAAGGCTTTAGCACAGCCGGATTCCGTTCGCGGATCTCAGTTCCGTCAGCCTCTGCTCGAGTTCTCCGGTGCTTGTCCGGGATGTGGCGAAACTCCTTATGCAAAGCTGGTAACACAGTTGTTTGGCGATCGGATGTTTATCGCTAATGCGACGGGCTGCTCCTCGATTTGGGGCTGCAGTGCGCCGAGCACACCGTATACCGTGAACAAAGAAGGAAAAGGTCCGGCATGGTCTAACTCCCTGTTTGAAGATAATGCTGAATTCGGATATGGCATGACTATCGCAGTTAAGGCCAGACGTCAGGAACTTAAGTCCTGCGCACAGCGTTTAGCTGAGTCTGGGGTTTGCAGTGACGCTGCAAAAGCATGGCTTGCAGCGATGGATGATGCAAAGGGCTCCGCGGAAGCGGGAGAAAAGCTGGCAGCTGCCTGTGAAGGCTTTGCAGAAACATCAGAGGATGCAAAATACGTAGTAGATCACAAAGATATGCTGGCGAAACCGTCCATGTGGATATTTGGTGGAGACGGATGGGCTTACGATATCGGTTACGGTGGCCTTGATCACGTGCTGGCATCGGGTGAAAATGTAAATGTACTGGTGTTCGATACAGAAGTATATTCCAATACAGGCGGTCAGGCATCCAAGTCTACTCCGACAGGTGCGGTAGCACAGTTTGCAGCAGGCGGAAAGCGGATCAAGAAAAAGGATCTGGCTGAAATCGCTATGGCTTACGGTTACGTTTATGTAGCTCAGATCGCAATGGGTGCAAACCCTGCACAGACGCTTAAAGCAATGCGTGAAGCAGAAAGCTACGACGGACCATCTCTGATCATTGCATACGCGCCTTGCATCAACCATGGTGTAAAGGGTGGTATGAGCCACGCTATGCAGGAAATGAAAAAGGCAGTAAGAGCTGGATACTGGAATCTGCTGAGATACAACCCGGCTCTGGTTGCAGAGAAGAAGAATCCGCTCAGCGTTGACAGTGCGCCTCCAACAGAAAGCTATAATGACTTTATCATGAATGAAGTTCGTTACAGTTCCCTGAAGCTGAAAAATGAGGAGCGTGCGGAAAAATTGTTCCATATCGCAGAAGAAGAGGCTCTGGGAAGATACAGAAAACTCAAGAGACAGCAGAAAAGTCTCGATGAAGTATAGAGAAGGGGGTGTACATAGATGTTTAAGATTTTGAGCAAAAGACGTTTAAATCCTACGATGACATGGCTTGTGATCGATGCACCGCTGGTGGCTAAAAAAGCCAGACCGGGACAGTTTATCATCCTGCGTACCGATGAGTATGGAGAGAGGATCCCCCTTACGATGGCAGGACATGATGCAGAAAAAGGAACGATCGATTTGATTTATGCAGCAGTTGGAAGAACAACTATGCTGATGGATCAGCTGGAAGAAGGAGACTACCTGCTGGATGTAGTGGGACCTCTCGGCAAGCCTACGCATATGGAAGGCCTTAAGCGCGTTGCTGTAGTTGGCGGCGGTACAGGTAATGCCCTGGCATATCCGCTGGCAACCGGTATGCATAAAGAAGGAATCCATGTGGATATGATCGCTGGATTTAAAAACAAGGAAATGGTGATCCTGGAAGATGAGTTCAAGGCGGGAACGGATCGTCTGTTCCTGACGACAGATGATGGCAGCTATGGAGAAAAGGGTTTTACCACGGACAAACTGAAAGAACTGATCGAAGCAGGAAACGAATACGATGAGATCGTTGCAGTAGGACCTCCGGTGATGATGAAATTTGTTTGCAAGATCGCTGAAGAATACGGGATCCCGTCAGTAGCATCCCTGACCGCATACATGATCGATGGTACGGGAATGTGTGGCGGCTGCCGCTGTGTCATCGGTGGAGAGAACAAGTTCGTCTGTGTTGATGGACCGGAATTTGACGGAAGCCTGGTTGACTGGGATGAACTGATTCGGCGGAATTCATTCTACAAAGATCAGGAACAGGAAGATGCGAAACATATCTGCCGTCTGACAGGAGGTGTGCGTTATCATGATTAATCTGAAAGTGAAGAAGAACCCGATGCCGGAGCAGGCACCAGATATTAGAAATCATAATTTTGAAGAAGTCTCAGAAGGATATACTCCGCAGATGGCTATCAACGAAGCGATGCGCTGTCTCAACTGTCGGGAAAAGCCATGTACGCATGGCTGTCCGGTCATGGTCCGGATCCCGGAATTCATTGCAAAGATCACAGAAGGCGACTTTGAAGGTGCTTATCAGGTGATCAGTGCGACAAGTTCTCTGCCGCGTGTATGCGGTAGAGTTTGCCCGCAGGAAAATCAGTGTGAGAAATACTGCGTACGTGGGAAAAAAGGAGAACCGGTTGCAATCGGTCGTTTGGAACGCTTTGTCGCAGACTGGCATGCAGCTCATGCTGAAGAGCTGGAAGCAGATGCAGCAAAGGATGAAACGGAAGGCTCTGAAGCTGCAGAACTTCCTGCTGGCTCCAAGGTGGCTGTCGTAGGAGCAGGTCCGGCAGGACTTGCATGTGCCGGTGACCTGGCAGCAAAGGGCTATGATGTAACAGTCTTTGAAAGTCTGCATAAACCGGGCGGTGTACTGGCTTACGGTATTCCGGAATTTCGTCTGCCGAAGAGCATCGTAGCAGCAGAAGTAGAAAAGCTGGAAAAACGCGGTGTGACTTTTGTGACAAATGCGATCATCGGTAAGGCTGAGACGGTGGATGATCTTATGGATGACGGATATAAGGCAGTATTCGTTGGAACAGGTGCGGGACTTCCGTCCTTTATGAATATTCCTGGTGAGAATCTGCTGGGTGTATGCTCTGCCAATGAATATCTGACGAGGATCAATCTGATGAAGGGATATCTCCCTGAGTACGATACTCCGGTTCAGAAAGCAAAAAATATTGCAGTAGTCGGTGGCGGAAATGTTGCCATGGATGCGGCGCGGTGTGCGAAACGTATGGGTGCAGAGAATGTGTACATCGTATATCGTCGGTCTATGGAAGAGATCCCGGCACGTTCCGAAGAGATCCATCATGCTATCGAAGAAGGAATCGATTTCCAGCTGCTTCGCAATCCGGTCAAAGTCATCGGTGATGAGAATGGCTATGTAACAGGGCTGGAATGCGTCAAGATGGAACTGGGCGAGCCGGATGCTTCTGGAAGAAGACGTCCGGTTGCCATTGAAGGATCTAACTTCGTGCTGGATGTAGATTGTGTTATCATGGCGATCGGTACGAAGCTGAACAAGCTGATCGTAGAGACGACAGATAAACTGGAACCGAACGAACGCGGCGGAATCGGTACAGATGAAGGCGCGGCAACCAGTCGGGAAGGTGTGTTTGCAGGCGGAGATGCCGTGACAGGCGCAGCAACGGTTATTCTGGCTATGGGTGCAGGAAAAACAGCTGCAGCCAGCATCGATCAGTATTTAAGTGAAAAATAGCCTTTGATTAGATAGAGAAACAAGAGTAGAGACACCCGAAGTTTGGAAAAGCTTCGGGTGTCTCTCTTGTGCTTTGCAGGAAAATCTGATAAAATTTTGTGCAAAGAATATATGAAGCTGATGGGAAAGGAAAGAAATTCATTGAATATGAAAAAGGTAGAGCTGCCTCATTTTACAATGGGCAAATCATATGGAAGCAACCAGAACTGGATGATGGATCCCTGGATGCATCTGGGTGGCTGTGCAGCACTGACGACTTGTGATGCGTTCATCGATTTTTCGCTGTACAGGGACAGAGATGATCTTTATCATTTTAAGAACCCTGAGAAAAAAGTAATGACGCGACAGACTTATTCACGGTTTGCTATGTCGGTCAAGCTGTATCTGGAACCGCGGCGTACCGGGATCAAAGATCTTCAGACTTATATGGATGGGGTGAACCTGTATCTGGAAGATACCGATGTGAAAGATCTTTATCTGAATGGACTGGAAGGAAGCGAGTCTTATGAAACGGCACGTGATACTATCCGGACCAGCATCGATGAAGAAATACCGGTAGCGTATCTGATGCTGAAACACAGAGATAAAGAATTCGACTTTTTTCAATGGCACTGGTTTTTGGTAAATGGCTATGAAGAAACAGCGGATACCTTTAAAATAAAGGCGGCAACATACGGCAAAGCTCACTGGATGGATCTGGGAAGGTTGTGGGATACAGGCTATGACCACAAAGGCGGGATCGTAACGTTCCACTTTAAATAAAAACGATCAGAATCAACGAGAATTAAAAATACGGCAAGGGCAGGATATGCTTTTGCCGTATTTTATACTATATGGATCAGCTTAGATGGAATGGCGAAAGGATTTATCAGTGAGGATACGGGCGAAGATCAAACCAAGCGGAAGCGCCAGGATAATGAGCATGGCTTCTGTCAACCAGTATGCACCGTTGCTGAGGGAGACGATCCCCATGTTATATGTAGCACGGTACAGATATAATCCGGGAACCATGATCACAATAGCAGGAACTGTGATCGATATGCGAGAATATCCGATCTTGCCCTTTGAAAAAGATGCCAGCATACCTGCGGTAAGAGCTCCTGCGAAAGCGGCTATAGATGGAGGACAGGAAGCCAGATCTACAAGCTCCAGGCGGAGGGTGTTAGCGATGGCGCCGATGACGCCGGCCAGGGTCGCCAGTTTATAGGGACTGTTGAACATGATGGAAAACCCGAATACGCCGCAGAAGCTTGCTGCCAGGCGAAGCAGCAGCATTGTGGTATTGGACAGACCGAGAGGTAGAAAATCCGATGGTTTCAGGTGAAGCAGGAGTGCCATACCCCAGGCTACCAGCGCAGCAACGACAACGATGATCAGCGAATAGGCGAGACGTTCCAGACCGGAACGCATATCCAGTTTCGCCAGGTCGATACCGCTTGTAATGAACGGAAATCCGGGAATAATAAACAGCATGGAGCAGATATATCCCGCCTGATGCACGGTGGAAACGTGGAAGACCAGTTCCAGGCATTTTAAAAGGGCAGCGTAACCCAGACAGGCCAGCGCCACGCTGCTGGCAACACAGAGAAGCAGTGTAAAGCCTTTTTTTGTCAGGGTAGCACGCAGCCAGTTGCCGATCCCGGCGCCGAAAAAGGCGCAGAGCATTTCCAGAGGACCTCCGCCCAGCAGGAACGTGAAGGCGCAGCAGGCGACTGCGGAAGCCAGCCCTAAGGCAGGCGGTGTATAATGACCGGGACGCTGTTCGATATGGTCTAAAAACTTGTGAAGGTGTTTGCTGGTTTCTAAAGCATGCTTTGCAGGAAAGTCCAGAACGAAGTTTTCCAGTTCAGAGAGTTTTGCAGTATTGACCCCGGTGGTCGTCAGACAGAGAGACTGAGAAAATGTTTCTGTTTTATCAATGCAGGTATATTCGATGGAGACAAGTCCGACGTCGGCGGTGCAGGTGATCCCCATAGTTCTGGCCAGCGTGTTCATGGAGCTGCGAACGCGCCATGCTCCCGTGCCGCAGGACAGCAGCATCAGACCGGTGCGCCCTATAATAGAGGCTTTTTCCGGCAGTGTTGCTTCTGTGATAGGCGGGTTTTCTGCCTTGCAGAGATGATGCCATGGAATTGTCATATGATTGTGAATCAGTTCAGTATGCTGTGAATGTTTCATAAAAATTCCCCCTTTGCTCAGTTTTAGTATATTAGGAATTGGGAAAAAGTCAAGGTGAAGGAAATCGTTACTTTTTATAAAAAAATACGGTGAAAAATGTAACGTGGCGGAACGGGAAATAGAGGAATTTTTCTGAAAAAACTGTAAGAAGAAGGAATTACACTTTTTTAGGGTCTCTGATAGGAATGGGAGATTTTCGGGGAATATACCGTATTCAGAGGAAAAAATGGCTCGTCACAACAACACTAACGCTAGGGGAGGCTTTTTTGGTGAAATGTGAAATATGTAACGATAAAAAAAGGAATCCAGCTTGACTTTACAGCGACTATAGGAGTTATAACTATTATTGAATGAAAATGCTTTTTCGTACAATATTTAAAGAAAGGATGAAAAATATGGACTTTTCGTTAACTAAAGAACAGGAAATGTTAAAAAAGCTGGCAGCACAGTTCGCAGAAGAAGAACTGGAGCCGGTAGCAGCGGAAATTGACGCTGAACACAGATTTCCAACTGAAAATTTCGCAAAAATGGCCAAAGTTGGCTTTACAGGAATCGGAGTTCCGGAAGAGTTTGGTGGATCCGGTGGCGGTATGCTGGAAAAGGTTATCGCTGTTTCTGAATTCGCTAAGAAGTGTATGTCTTCCGCAGCAACTCTTTCCATTCACCTCATCGCACCGCACGCTATCTTAGACTTCGGTACGAAAGAACAGAAGGAAAAATATCTGCCGAGACTGACTAAGGGCGGTGAACTGGGTGCATTCGCACTGACAGAACCAAATGCAGGATCTGACGCTGCAGGCGTTAAGACTGTTGCAGTATATGACGAAGCTACAGATGAATATATCTTAAACGGAACAAAGTGCTTCATCACTGGTGGTGCTCGTGCTGGAGTTCTGGTTATCTTCGCTATGACAGAACCGAAGCTGGGAACAAGAGGTATGTCCGCATTCATCGTAGAAAAAGGAATGCCTGGATTCTCCTCCGGTAAGATCGAAGACAAGATGGGTCTGGCAGGATCCGAAACAGCTGAGCTGGTATTCGAAGACTGCAGAGTTCCGGCTGCTAACATGCTGGGTAAAAAGAACAAGGGCTTCAAAATCGCAATGATGGCTCTTGACGCTGCAAGAGTTGGCGTTGGTGCTCAGGCTAACGGTGTTGCTGAAGCTGCAATTGAAATGTCCGTTAAGTACATGGGCGAACGTGTACAGTTCGGCAAGCCGATCGGCGTACTGCAGGGTCTGCAGTGGTACATCGCTGAAATGGCAACAAAGACAGAAGCTGCAAAGGCTCTGGTTTACGAGGCATCTTATCTGGCTGATGCTGGAAAGCCTTTCACAAAAGAAGCTGCTATGTGCAAGCTGAACGCTGCAGAAAACGCAAGATTCGTTACGAACCTGGCTCTGCAGATCCACGGTGGATATGGATACATGAAGGATTACCCTCTGGAACGTATGTACAGAGATGCTAAGCTGACTGAAATCTATGAAGGAACTTCAGAAATCCATAAAGTTGTAATTGCAAGAGCGGTAATGAAGTAGTCGAAAGGAGTGTATTCGAATGAGAATTTTTGTTTGTGTAAAACAGGTTCCGGATACTTCCGGTGTTGTAGCAGTAAATCCGGACGGAACATTAAATAGAGCTTCCATGCAGACGATCATCAACCCGGATGACCTGATCGCTATGGAACAGGCGCTGGTATTAAAAGATAATGCAGGATGTCAGGTTACAGCCGTAACAATGGGACCTCCTCCTGCAGAAGGAATGCTGAGAGAACTGCTGGCAATGGGTGCTGACGATGCGATCCTGATCTCCGCAAGAGAGTTCGGCGGATCCGATACATTCGCTACTTCCCAGATCATCTCCGCTGCAATCAACCACGTTGGATACTCTGACGAAGATATGATCTTCTGCGGAAGACAGGCTATCGACGGAGATACTGCTCAGGTTGGTCCGCAGATCGCTGAAAAGCTGGGACTGCCGCAGATTTCCTATGCTGCAGAAATCGTAAAAGAAGGAAACGAAGTTACTGTAAAGCGTATGCTGGAAGACGGATACATGAAGATCAAGGTACAGACTCCTTGCCTGATCACATGCATCAGCGATCAGGACAGCAAGGCAAGATACATGACTCTCAATGGTATCAACCACTGCTACGAAAAGCCATATCTTGTTCTCGACTTCGAAGCTCTGAAGGACGAACCGCTGATCGAACTGGATAAGATCGGTCTGAAGGGATCTCCGACAAACATCTTCAAGTCCTTCACACCTCCACAGAAGGGTGTTGGAACTATGCTTGAAGGAGCTGACAAGAACACTGCTGAAACACTGGCAAATATTTTATTAGAGAAACATGTTATTTAAGGAAAGGAGAGAACAATGGCTTTCAATAGTGCAGATATAAATGCTTTTAAAGATATTTGGGTATTTTGCGAACAGAGAAACGGCGAGCTGATGAACACTGACTTCGAGCTGATTTCTGAAGGCAGAAAGTTAGCCGATGAAAGAGGTTCTCAGCTGGTAGGTATCCTGCTCGGACATAATGTAGAAGGACTGGCAAAGGAACTGGGCGGATACGGTGCTGATAAAGTAATCGTATGCGATGATCCTGAACTGGAAGTATACACAACAGATGCATACACAAAGGTGATCTGTGATGCAGCTATGGATTTAAAACCGGAAGTAATCCTGCTGGGAGCTTCCAACATCGGTCGTGACCTGGGTCCTAGATGTGCAGCAAGACTGAATACTGGTCTGACTGCTGACTGTACTCACCTCGATATCGATATGGATAAGTACGTAAACTTCCTGGAAACTTCCTCCACACTGGATCTTTCCAACACGAAGTTTGATATGGAAGACGTTAACCTGAAGATGACAAGACCTGCTTTCGGTGGACACCTGATGGCAACAATCATTTGCCCGAGATTCCGTCCTTGCATGTCTACAGTTCGTCCGGGCGTTATGAAGAAGGCTCCTTTCTCTCAGGAAAGAGCAGACGCTTGTGTTGTTGAAAAGTATCCTGTAGCTCTGGCTAAGGATGACATCAAGACTCAGGTACTGGACGTTGTAAAAGAAGCTAAGCAGATCGTAGACCTGATCGGTGCAGATGTTATCGTATCTGTAGGTCGTGGTATCGGTAAAGATATCCAGAAGGGTATTGAACTGGCTGGTCAGCTGGCTGACGCTTTTGGCGGCGGCGTAGTTGGCGGATCCAGAGTTACCATCGACTCCGGCTGGCTTTCCGCTGACCACCAGGTTGGACAGACTGGTAAGACAGTACACCCGAAAGTATACGTTGCTTTAGGTATTTCCGGAGCGATCCAGCATAAGGCAGGAATGCAGGATTCCGAACTGATCATCGCAGTTAACAAAGATGAGACAGCTCCGATCTTCGAAATTGCTGACTATGGTATCACTGGAGACCTCTTCAAGGTAGTTCCACTGATGATCGATGCAATCAAGGCTGCTAGAGAATCCAAATAAGCGAACAATAACGCTACGGAATGGTATGCGTGTGTTTTAGACAGAATTTAGTTTTTCTAAAGTAAGATTTAATTGACTCTCTGCTTACTGTATATAATATAGTAAGCAGAGACAGTTAAAAAATTAACATGGAAAAGGCAATGGAGGAAATTGAAACATGGGAAAAGTTTTTGAGGGTTTGAAAGTAGTTGACCTTACTACAGCACTGAATGGTCCGTTCTGTACAATGTTTTTGGGAGATTACGGTGCAGATGTTATTAAAATCGAGCCGGTTGGCGGAGAACAGTCTCGTTCCTGGGGACCGATCGATGAAAAGTCCGGCGAATCCGGATTCTATGGATTTGTAAACCGTAACAAGAAGGGCTGCACCCTGAATTTGAAGTCTGAAAAAGGACTTGAAATGTTCTATGAACTGGTTAAGGATGCAGATGTCCTGGTCGAAAACTACAGAGGCGGTGTAACTGAGCGTCTGAAGATCGATTATGACACAATCAAAAAAATCAATCCTAATATTATTTACGCATCCGGTTCCGGATTTGGTCAGTATGGACCAATTACACACAGACCTTGCTATGATATCGTAGCACAGGCTATGGGCGGTATGCTGAACCTGACAGGATTTAAAGAAAATGATCCGGTTAAGGTTGGACCGTCTGTTGCAGACCACGTTGCTGGTATCTACCTGATGGTTGGTGTTGGCATGGCTCTGTATCACAGAGAAAAAACTGGAGAAGGACAGCACATCGACGTATCGATGTTCGACGTAATCTTCAGCTTACTGGAAAACGCTATCGTTAACTACACAATGGGTGGATTCATTCCGGAAAGAAACGGAAACGTTGACCCGTCTATCGCACCATTCGATGTATATGCATGTAAAGATGGTTTCGTAGCTTTAGGTGTTGGTAACGACAAGCTGTTCAACAAGTTTGCAAATATCATTGGACATCAGGAACTGCTGGAAGATGAGAGATACAAAGACAACGTTTCCAGATGTGACAACTATATTCCAGATCTGCAGAACCTGATCAGAGAATGGTGTGCAGACTATACTAAGAGTGAAATTGAAGATATCATGGATGAAGCTGGTATTCCATGCGGTCCGGTTCTGAACGTTAAGGAAGCTATCGAGCATCCGCACATTCAGGCAAGAGACATGATGGTACACTGCGAACATCCGACAGTGGGAGATATGTACTTCCAGGGATGCGTTATCAAGCTTTCCGAAACACCGGGAGAAGTTGAGACTGCACCTCCATTAGTAGGACAGCACAACCGTGAAGTATTCGGTCTGTCTGAAGAAGAAGAAAAGACTCTCATTGAAGAAGGCGTATTATAAAAAACTTTTATATCATTGAAAAGTATTTTTAAAAGGGAGGAATACAGAAATGAGAAAAGTATCGTACTTAAGCTACACTATGACAACGGCAGATGCTAACAACCCTGATGGTATCGTGCCTGTAGGAAGACAGTTCGATTTTATCGGAGACGTTGAGACAGAAGAAATGATCCTCGTTGACGGTGATGAATCCCTCTGCCTGGGTTATACCGGAGTTGAAGTTTACAAAGACGTATATGTAGGAGATATGATGGAGTACAAAGCTACTCTGACTCATATCGGAAACACATCCAGAGACTGCCATATCGAAGTATTCAAACTGGCTACTCCTGCTTACAGAGAAGGAAAAGCTAAGGAAGACTGCCTGCCAGGCGAAATGGTATGGTTCGACGAACCGGTACTGTGCAGTGCTGGTAACGTAAGACTGGTTGTTAAAAAGCACCTGCAGAGAGGTGAACAGCCTGATGGAACAGTTGCTGAACCTTGGGCTGACAATGAAGACTTCCCAGAAGTTGGATTTGATAAAGACCATCCGGAAGATATCACATTCCGTTACAGAATGTCTGACAGAGACGTATTCTATCTTGGCGGCGTAGTAAACGGAGCTAGAAATATCACTCTGATGGAAGACACTGCTAAGAGACTGATGGCTAGAGAATTTGGAAACACTGGTCACATCACTAAGGTTGAAAAGGTAAGACTGTATGAACCATGCTTCGCTGGTGACTACCTCGAATATCACGCAAGAATCAACAAGGTGATCGGAGACAAGATCGTTGTAGAAGTAAGAAACTACAAGTACATCGACCTTCCTGAAAATCCGGAATTCCCAAGCTCTATCGACGTACTGCCTGAACCGAAGCTCTGCACAATCGTTCAGTTTGTATTCGAAACTTACAAATAGGATATAAAAAACTTTTGTAAAAACCACGGAAGAGGATCGCAAGATCCTCTTCTTTTTTAATTTTTTTCTTTATTCTGCAGAAATTCGTGGTATAATAACAAAATGACGGTATTTTATATGAATTTTGGAGGGACGGATGAATCGCACAGACTATTATTCCATCGGTGAAGTGGCTTCTACTTGTAACATTTCGATAAGAACATTGCGTTACTATGATGAGATTTCTCTTGTGGTACCTGAAATCCGAAAAGAGGGAAGCAAATACCGGTATTACAGCAAGGACCAGATGGTTAATATTTTGATTATTAGAAAACTGCGCTGTCTGGGGATCGGTTTAAAGGAAATAAAAGAAATCGTATCCACAAATAATCTGGATGTTATGAAGGGTAGCGTAACGGAACGGTTGGATGATATCCATAAAGAAATCGTAGAACTGGAACGTTCCCAAAGAGAGGGAGAAGTTCTTCTTCGCAGACTGGAGGAAGGCAGCGAGATCATAAGTATGCGTGATGATCCAAGGCTGGCCTCAGGATCTCTTCCCGATGAGATAAAAATCGAGAAGGTACCGAAAATCCACATTTACTACTCCAGAAAAGTGATGAAAGCTTATCATAATGAAGAAGTTTCCCTGGATCGCTGGGCAGGCATCGGGGATGAAGTACGGGAGCACGGTTTAAAATCCAGCGGACCTATTATCGTAACATACCATACCGATTTGCTGGATCAGTTCCTCTCTAAGACATGCGATATCGAATTCGGCATGCAGGTAGAAGAATGTGACTCTGACAAGGTTCGCGATTTTGGCGGATTCATGGCAGTCACGATTTTTCATATTGGTCCATACAATGATATTATCAAAACCTATGTCAAAGCGCTGCAGTGGATCAATCAGAATAATTATAAAGTCAGTGGCCCGGTTTCAGAAGAATTTATCATTTCACCTGTCGATGTGAAGGATGAAAATGAGCATGTAACTAAAATTTTGATCCCGGTCAATAAAGAATAGTACATTTCCGTAACGGTAGAGTTTTAAGAAACATTTGAGAATTGTCGAATGTTTCTTTTTTTACGCCTGTTTTGCAAATATTGACAGAAAATAGAAGATAAAGGTTGCCAAAGACTGGAAGAAGGTGTATGATAACCGTGAAAGGAAGAAGATGGAAAGCATGGAAAAGTATTCAGAAGCGTATGGGCAAAAATTTCCGTATAGCGAAGAGGAAATAAAGCAGTATATGATGGATGTCCGTTTGCAGATCACAGATAGTGAAGGAACGCTGGACGATCAGGAGGCATTGAAGAAAATCGAGAATTATGTTTTCTCATGCCCGAAAGCAGAAACCTGCAGTCATCACCATAATATTCGTCTGATCGAAAGGCTCTTTTATTCTTTGCGAAAGGAAATGGACATTTTGCAGCCATATATCGAGGATAAAAGCATATCCGAAATCATGGTGAATGGAAAGGATCATGTTTTTGCAGAACGAAATGGGAAGCTGGAACGATTGCCGGTGGCATTTGATTCCACAGAAGATCTGGAAGAACTGATTCGCAGGATCGCGGCAAGAGTCCATCGTGAGATCAATGAGCTGAATCCTATTGTAGATGCAAGGCTTTCCGACGGATCAAGAGTAAATGCTGTGTATAAGAATATTGCCTTAAACGGACCGATCTTGACTATCCGAAAATTTCCGGAAAAAATCATGTCGATGGAGGATCTGGTGGAAAAGGAAACGATTACAAAAGAAGCCGCAGCATACTTAAAAGTCCTGGTGAAAGCAGGCTATAACTGCTTTATCTGTGGGGGAACATCCTCAGGGAAGACGACGATGCTCAATGTGCTGGCACAGTTTGTCCCTTCGGGGGAGCGCGTGGTCGTGATCGAAGATTCCGCAGAACTGCAGATCAGACAGGTAGAAAATATCGTAAGACTGGAATGCAGAAACGCAAATGTACAGGGAAAGGGGGAAGTGGATATGGCTCAGCTGGTAAAAGCCAGCTTGAGAATGCGGCCGGATGGGCGCACAATGATTACGGGACATTAAAGCCGCAAAAAAAGTGTTTCACCGTTCCATACACATTCCTTCAATACTTTATGTGCAATTTCATTTTTCTCATCAATCGTAAGTTCTTCAAAGTTCCTGATAAGCCTAGTTATTTCTTTCTGCTTTTCTCGTGCCTGACGTTCGATATCAACTTGCAAAAGACTCTGTGCCTGCAGAGATGCCATTTGTTTATTTTTATCCGCCAAATCAGCATCCAGAGCTTCTATCTCAGAGATCATATATTTAGCAGCACGCGATTCGTTATTGTTAGACAAGATTTCAGAAAGGTTTTTAATCCGTTCTTCTGTATGAGAAATTTCCCGTGTAAGTTTTGCCAACTGCGCAGACTTATCTGACGGGGCAGCAAGTTCACTAAAATATTTTTTGATCTGTTTTGGATCGTGTTCGATTTGACGAAAAACGTTTAGTGCTTTTTCGTCAATAATTTCCGCCTTGATTTGACTGGTATTACAGACCGTTTTACCTTGCCGATCAGATTTTGGACAGATATACCAGGTAGATAGTCCATCCTTTCGGGGCCTTCTGGCCAATCCCATAAGACACCCGCACTTGCAGCGAATGGTACCTTTAAGCAAAGTGGTAGGGTGAACCATCTTCTTGGAAAAGCTATTGTGTGTGAATTGCGATTGAGTAGCCAGCCAGATCTCGGCCGGAATAAAAGGAATATGTCTACCAACGGACACTCTCCACTTATTCGGTGGCTGCTTTGAATGCTTTCCTTTTCGTTCGGTAGTCCGGCCATAAATCACGATGCCAGTCTTTCCGTCCCATCGTTCCCTTTTATCTGTCATGATGCATCCACGACTTTTGTAATAGTCCCAAACCTCTGGAGTAGCAAACGTATAGAACGGGGAAGAAAGGATGGTGTAAATTTGCGATGCCGAAAAGTATCCGCCGCGCCGCGCTTTGATACCATTGTGTTTACAGTAGGTTTCAAATGACTGTACTGACGCGTTAAGCTCCAGAAACTTATCATAAAGGTGGCGTATTTCATTAGCTTCCTCTGGAATCAATTCGAGCGTTGTATGAATCTTTCCGAACTCAGTGACCTTTATACGTCGGTATCCCCGAGGTGCAGAGCCACCAAACCACCAGCCAGCTGCAGCAAGCCCCATCATATTATCGGCTACGCGGTTAGAAATGGTTTCCCGCTCCATTTGCGCAAAGACAACGGACACATACATCATAGCTTTACCTAATGGTGTGCTGGTATCGATATTTTCTTTTACGGAAACAAATCCAACAGAGTGATCCTCCATGAACGCATAAATATTTGAGAAGTCTCGTACGTTACGTGAGAGTCTGTCTAGCTGATAAACGATCAGAAAATCAATAATACCAGCCTTTACATCTCTCATAAAATCCTTTAGCCCGGGCCGATTGGTATTGGCACCAGTGTAGTCCTCGTCCATGTACAGTAAAAATGTATGCTCACCTTCAAAGTGAAGTGCAGCGTATTCACGAGCCATTCTTTCCTGGTTCTTTACGCTGTCGCTGTTTTCTGCAAAGACAGATTTGCGTGCGTAGATTGCTATTCTCATTGTATCCTCCCGATTTTTGGGTATAAAAAATACCCCAAAACTTGATTTTTTGAGGTCGTGATGATACAATAAAGTTGCGAATTTAGGTTTGCGTCATCGCGACCTGGGCATCACCCTCTGCGCCAACAGAGGGTTTTGTTTTATATTCTTTTTATTTTTCAACGCCCATAATCTCGTTAAAAGCTTTCTCGTATTCCTTCGCCTGATCTGGTGTGATGGCGTAAGAAACACGGAGTAAAGCTGTTCCAGCACGGTACATGTACTGATCCTGTTTTAGCATACCACCTATCTCCCATGTATCTTTCAAATAATCTTCACGTTCTTTTGCATCTGATTCATTTTCAAATACTTCCACAGTACAATCTCTATAATCGTCGTCAGGGTAATCGATACACATTTGAACAGTATCGGTGTCTCTCTCATCATTCCAATTGGTTTTGCTAGTGTACTGATTAGGACGACCGAGAAGCTCATTCACATCGGTTTCTTCTGTATACGTAAGCTCCTGCGTAATTGGAATTGAGTAATCATCTTTCATCTTCTGGACAATCTGATCTGAGGTAAGCGGATCTTCTTTCTTCTCGCTTTCACCGCAGGCACATAATCCGATACAAAGAATCAGCGATAAAATAACTACAAATAATTTCTTCATAACTCCTTCCTCTCTTTCTTAAAAATATATATGTTCTGCTACCGAAACAAAATTGACTTGTTGCTCCCGTAACATATCAACGAACCGTGCTTTCTCTAAAAGATCACCTCCGAGGCAATCTGAATGATAAATAATTATGGTAGAGATCAAACCATTTTTAATATGTTCTACCAGACAATTGAATGCTGGTCGATCTTCAGTATCGCCATCTTCGTATTTTAGAAAAATATCTCCGTCAGAGAAACGCCCCTGAGCATAGTTATAACACATTCGCTCCTGTGTTTTGTGGTCCGGCTTACTCCTTGAATTAAAATAAAATGCGTTCATCTGACAGTCCTCCTTACATTCCAACATAATCTGACACTATGTAAGTGCTAAACTAACAGTGCGCCCCACCGGATAGGGGGAAACATGATCAAGTTATATATCTACATCCCAGATCCGAAGATATATGGAATATTCGATACTGTACTACATACGTTATACCTCTCAACAAACCCTGCAGCTGCAGGAGGTGTCATTTACATTAAATAAAGCTTAGAGCGCTTTTTTATCCTCGGTGGCGTTAAGGCTTCGCAGAAAATCCTCGGCATTTTTATCCGATGGATCCTGCGAGGCGGCGCAGCGCTCGTATTCTTTCTGCAGAATTATATCCACGAGTTCTTTTCCGTGCCGATCCAATGCATGGTAGTGATTCAAAAGAAGCTTATCCGTTCCAGAAAGATCTGGCCCAAGCTTAATTTCGCTTCCGACAAGAGCAGCCAGACCTAAAAGCATAAGTTCATTTACTGCTTTTGATTGATTTTTAATTCTTCTTTCAAAACGAAAATCCTCAATCTTTTTATACAGTTCATCGTCAACTGTAATGCTAAAACGTTTTTTGCTTATTGTCATCTTTTCGTTCCTTCCTGTTCCTTGCTTTGAAGATGGTGAAGCGGACTTACGTTGATCGAGCAAATAGTAAACAGGAACATCAAGTACAGTGCAAATTGATGTAAGCTTATTAATGCCTATGTTAGAGATCTCACTATTTTCGTATCTATATATAGTAGATGTAGAAACCCCTATCATTAATGCTAAAACTTCGGCAGAAATCCCTTTACGTTCTCTTAATGCTTTGATTTTTTACCGATCATCATAGGAAATCAATCCTTTCAAAAATGAATCCTAGAGTAGTTTTTTATTTTCGTCGATTCTAAGGCTGTGCAAAAATTCCTCAGCGTTTTTATCTGATGGATCTTGTGAGGCAGTGCAGCGCTCGTATTCTTTCTGCAAAAGTACCTCCATAAGCTCTTTTCCATATCGATCCAATGCACGATATTTTTTTATTATGCAATTAAATTCTTCCGGAGTTGCCTCATTAAGATAAGGCGTACAATTCATTTCATCCTGAAAAAGAAAATTTGCATCTACTTTAAGGGCATCAAACATTTTATACATGATTGGCTCTTTTGGATGGCTCGTTTCGTTTTCATAATTTGCAACAGCACCTTTTGTAACACCTAAAGCGGCAGCCAATTCATCCTGCGTTAATCCTAATGCGTTTCGCGCTTCTTTTATCCGTTTTCCAATTCCCATAAATAAACCTCCTAAGTTGATATTAAGGCTAAACACTATACCTGTCAAGAAAAAGTACAAGAAAATTGAGAAAAAGTGTTGAAAGTAAAAGAAAAGTATAATATAATGCATGTAAAGTATATGAAACTTGAACAGGAGGTGAGAAAATGTATAAGTCAATTGTGGCCCAAAATGTAAAAATGATCCTTAAAGAAAGGTGCTTGAGCCAAGGAGCAATCGCAAATAAGGCGGGATACGATGGCAAAGTCTTCAGCAACATGATGAATGATCGCAAAATCATCACAGATGTAGATGTGGCTAACATCGCTCGTGCGTTAGGAGTTACTCCGAATAAGCTTTTTGGAGTAGGTGAAGCGGAGAGGTAATTGGAAATGATTTTTAAAATCACACTAATTGTGATTGTGTGGGCAGTAGCGATAGCTGGAATTATAGCAATGAAGAAAATACAGCCCAGCAACAGGTTTTATCCAGTGTGGGCTGTGTCCATAGCAATGCTGTTTTTAATTGGTATGTGGTTTAGTTGATTCCAGATCTAGGCTCAGGCAGTCCGCACATTATGCAAAGGAGTGGAGTAGAACGATGGATAAGAAGAAACTAGAACGGAGATTTTCCGAAATCCGGATGTAGTGGAGCGAATCGCAGAAAGGAGAGGACAATGGAAAATTTGATCAGTAAAGAGAAACAGCCAGTGTATGAGGTGAAGGTCGCAGTAGATACTTCGGATCTGGAACATGCGCTGGATGTTGCAATAGAACTGAAAGAGACTTTGGAAAAATGCGTCGAGCTACGGAGAGCGGAAAGATGGCTCCCGGCAGATCAGCTCACTCCGGCGCATGAAGGAACTTACTGGGTAACCGTAAGGCATGGCCGTCAGGGACGGAAGGTGATGAAGGGATATTTTAGCATAGAGTGGGAAATGGACGATGAAGTTCTGGCATGGATGCCGGACGATAAACCGGAAGCCTATAAAGGAGGAGCAGATGATGAACATCCAGAAAGCTGTTAGGAAAGCCCGGCTGGCGAACGCCAAAGGAAAGCGGGGGTATATCGCCAGAAAAAAGTGGAAAGGGAATTTCAGGATACTGCCAACTAATACAGATCTGTGCTGCATTGCAGATGCACCCGGCATGGAGCAGGCGCCGCACTGGAATCCATATGCTGAAGATCTTATGGCTGATGACTGGGAAGTGCAGGAAGTCAGAATCTGTACGCAGTAGATTGGAGGAGCGTATGGCTAAACAACAGGAAATTAAAGTAGAAGTTGAGTTCACAGAGGGATTCGAGGAAAGATTTACACGGGCATGTTTAGATGTCATATCAAGGAGGGAGAAATATGAGACCAAAGACAGCAGTACTTACAATCGTGATATTCGGGATCATGATCGTAATTGCAGCGTACCTGCAGCGGGATGAATTTGCAGTAGGGCCAGAATGGGCACTGCCGATCTTGCTGGCATTCATATTGCCTATAGATGAAAGGAGCAGATCACGTGGAAGAAAATATCTCAAAAGAAAAATATATTGATGCATTGAAAGCACTTATCATTGCAGATCGTAGATCCGGCGTCTGTAATATCATCCGCGAAGCTTCGCCGCTGCGAGAAAGGTTGCGGATCTGCTATACAGGCGGAGGAGAGTCACAGATAAATGTCACTGGAAATAGCCTTGGTGCGATCGGATTAGAAGTATTTCGGGAGATTTATGGATGCGGAGCTAATGGACGGGTAGGTGGAATCTAATGGATCCCTGGATTGAAGAAGAACGATTCCTGCAGCAGCGGGAGAATCGAAGAAACGATAGGATCACCAGATCGCTCGCTGGCCAGCTCAGGCCGCCAGATGATTTTATTATAGAAATGTTGAAAGAGAGGTATGGAAAATATGCAAAATTTTATCGGAAAGTGCCGATTCTGCGGTCAGGAAAACGCTGTCATCGCAGAAGATCAAGAAGAAGCAAATGAGATCATTTCAGCAGATTGCTACTGTGGGGGGGGCAAAGCGCGAAGATGAGATTAAAAGAAAAAAAGCAGAGCTGCAGGGACGGATTGATGAATTGACAGGTCCAGAGTGCACAGAATTGAATTTCATGCCGCTTCCGGATGAGCTCCGGGAAGTGCTGAATAAAATCGGAGAAGCTGTTGTTGACGGAGAAATCCGGCAGATGACGATGAAAGCCTATGGAACTCAGATCACAATCCGCGGTGGTGAAAAAATAAAAATGACAAGGAGCTATAAATATGAGCAGAGTGGAGAAATCCAGTAAAGAATCAAAGAAGCAAAAAAAGAATCGCCCTCCAGAGAGGAAGGCGATCTCAACGAATATTCTGCTTGCTGTGTGGATGGTCATACTTGCGTTATGGTGCGTAGTGGCAATTATAGCGATATGGTTAAAGGCTAGGGTTATTTGATTTGCATAAGTTTATCGTCTATGGAATTTAGCTCTCTGGCAATTTGGAGAAGTTCTTTTCCCTTTGGAATTTGAGGTTGCGCTGAGAACAATTCCTGGAGGGCCGCAATGTTTATATGGATGCTTTCACTATATGTAGCTGTAGAGCTTGTATAAGATATTCGCACATCAAATTCCGTGGAATGCTTTTTCACTGCATCATATTCAAAAACTGTGGTAAGAGCATGACCTGGCGGGAAAGTATAACCTATCAAACTCTTAAAGGGAGATATGCCGGTTCCGGAGGTCAACTTAGAAAAGTCAACAGATGCATCAAATTCTGTGATCGTAGCAGAAGAAGCACCGTAGTTTTTTACAACTAAAGTAGCAAGGTTTCTTCTGTTATCCAGATAAACTGCCATATAAGGTCTTGTTGAGGATTCGATCATACGGCGATTTTGTCGTAATGTCAAACACACAGCGATAACCGAAATGGCTGCAAGGAGAAATGACAAAATACATAACACGATATTAACGACTACATCAATACTCATAAGAGGCTCCTTTCATAAATGAAAAATAGACTTAACTATCAGTATAAGGGGATAGCAGTTAAAAAGCAAATAGATAAAGGGAGGTTAAAAGTGAATAAGGAAAGCAAATCACGTAAAGACCTGGGAAGCTATTATGAAAATTGCGCTTTTCCCAAGCCTAAAAGTAAGAAAAAGAAGTTATTACATAATGGATTCAAGGACAAGCCTCAGAGGATATGCTGGTACACTGGTCAGCCGGGCGCGGAGCGTCACGAAATATTCGGAGGTCCAAACCGCCAGACCAGTATAGAAATGGGCTTTCAAGTGGATCTTTGCCCAGAATTGCATGCGCGCCTTCACGCGAACGCAGATGACTGGGCCAGAACAGAAAATCGTAAATGGAAGATGTATTTTCAGACCATTTACGAGGAAGAACTGATTGCATCCGGTGAGACACCGGAAAAAGCACGAACGTCATGGATGGCAATGATCGGTTGCAACTACCTGTAGCCGATGTCGCAAACTTAAATTCGCAAAAGGAAGAGGAGAACGAAAAGATGAGTGTTATTAACCGAATAATTAAATCTTTTGACGATTTTGATGGATCGAGAAATAGGCATTCGCTATTTTGTGACTGGGTAAAATTTATGGCAATTTCCATTTCAAATCAAGTGTGGTTTCTATGGGAACGTGAGGAAGAATATAGACGGCTTGCCAAAACCTATGATGCGAAAAGTATGAAACGATTTTCAGATATGATGGGAATGTTGTGGGAAGCATTTGATACGGAAATCAACGATTACCTGGGACAAATCTACATGGAGGGGAATATGGGGAATAAGAGCACAGGTCAGTTTTTTACCCCATTTCATTTAGCAGAATTAGTAGCAATGATGATGCAGTCAACCGATCCAGAACAAAAAGTATTTATGAACGAGCCTGCCTGTGGTGGCGGAGGCATGATACTTGCGAAAGCAAAGGCCGTTCAGGCTGTGGGTGGAAATTATCAAGATGCGCTCAAAGTAATTGCTCAAGATTTGGATTGGACAGGGGTGTACATGACTTATACGCAGCTGTCCATGGCGGGGATAAATGCAGTAGTGATCCAAGGTGATACTTTAATGGGAAAAAAGGCTGGAGCTTTGCAGAAGTTCTATACTCCGCTCTATGTGTTGAAGTGTATATAGCGAAGGGAGATATTTTGCGGTGAAAGATCAAGCTATCAACAAGTTAATGGGGCTTCTGTCGGAGAGTTTTGAATCATTTCAGTTGGAAATGATAAGGGCGGCAGCGCTCATTGCACTTGAGGAATTTGAAGTCAATAGGAAAAGTGTTAATATCGTACCTTATTCCAGCATCGATATAGATATTTACAAAATGTTTCTTGTGGCAAAAAAGGTGGAAGGCTGTACGGAACGCACTCTACAGTATTATGGAGATGAGTTGAAAAAATTTCGGGAAGGAATAGGAAAGCCGGTTCCGGAAATTAGAACGGACGATATTCGGCTGTATATAGCAAAGTTGGCCGTAGAAAGGGGAATATCTGCAGTGACCCAAAATAATGTTTTGCGCATCCTGCGAAGCTTCTTTGGATGGTGCGCAGCGGAAGAATATGTTTCAAGAAATCCAACATTGAAAATGAAGAAAATCAAAACGCCTAAAAAAATCAAAAAAGCCTTTTCGGAAATGGAAATTGAAAAAATTCGTAACGCAGCCAGAGACAAGAGAGAACGTGCAGTGATTGAAGTATTGCTTTCTACGGGTGTTCGAGTTGGCGAAATTGAATTCATAAAGAGGGAGGACGTTACAGGAGATTCCATAATCGTGTACGGAAAGGGGCAAAAAGAGAGATATGTCTACCTGAATGCGAAGGCGCAGCTTGCCATCAGGGAATATTTAAAAGAGCGGAATGATGATAATCCTTATCTGTTTGTTGGAAAAGCGAAACCTCATGATCGCTTAAAGCAGTCGTGGTACGAATCGAATTTGAGAAAACTTGGAAGGCTGATTGGGATTGAAAATGTGCATCCACATCGCTTCAGAAGAACGGCTGCTACTTTAGCGCTAAACAGAGGGATGCCGATCGAACAGGTGCAGCAGATGTTGGGGCATACTGAGATCCAGACAACATTGATCTATGCACAGAGCGCACAGGAGAATGTAAAAATCAGTCATAAGAAGTACGTAACTTAGAAAAACAAATGAATCCTGCAAATATTTCGAGCAGAGAAATTTCGTAGAAGGAGACCTGATCCGAAACATAAGAAGCATGGAGGAAGAGGCAAATGTTTAAAACGATATGGGTGATGCTCTGGTTCTGGATCGGAGCGATAGCAACAGCTTACTTTGTAATAATCCACTGAAGGATGAGGGTAAAGCCTGATCCAAACATAGCGGAGAGAACAGCGACCAGCAGGTTGATAGACCATTGCGTGATCGTCTGTCTGCGACGCTGGGCTTTTGTAAAAAAGTAAACAGTTCCGGCATCTGTCAAAATGATACGCAGATGGTTATCGGCAAATGGCTTAATTTCGATCAGACCCATGGATTTCAAAAATCGAAGCCGTGGGAGTGGGATAGAAAGAGCAGAATCCAGGAGAAAGTCTTTGGAAGAACATTCAGACTGAATTATTTTTAAATCGGTTTCAAATTGTTTCATAAGATTACACCTCCATGGATTGATTATATCACATGATGAGTAGAAAGGAGAAATATGAACGAAGAACTAAGAAAAAGCAGATTCAGGGAATATGGCTCCTTTTTATACTGTCCGAGAAAAGATTGCTTGTGCTTTGGCCGGGACACTGATCAGGAATGCAAGCATGCCAAATGCCTTTTAGAAGATCCGGAATATCTGACGCTTCAGGAGCGGATCGAGGAAAACCGCAGGAAAAACCAGATGGCCGAAAAGAAAGAAGAGCTGCCAAGGATCAGGAGACAGACCAAGAGTCGGGCGCAAATTCTGGAAGAAGAAATCCGAAAAACAGAAAAATATGCTCGCGCCTGCTATCGGGCGAATCGGCCAAGGGCAGGAGATAATGCAACCTATAAAATAGTAAGGCTTAGAGCAAAACTCAGGGAGTTGAAAGGAGCTGCAAAATGAAAACCATAAAAGCGTTGCTAATTGCTGTTATGATCCTGACGTCACTCTGGGCCGGGATCGGAATAGGGATCACGTCAGCTGATAGTGAACCTGCTGCCGAGGTAAGGAGCATCGGTGAGAACCGGATAGAGATCTGGAAAGGTGGAGTGGTCGTGATACGAACCAACCAGGAGAATGTAACCAACTGGGGAGATTATATTATCGTGAAAGGAGAATCGGATGAGAATACTGTGCGATAGATGTAAAAAACAATCCGTAGACTTTAGCTTTAGAGATAAATGGGCACATATTGAATATTCAGAGAAAGGGTTTGGAAAACTGGGAGATTATTATTTATGCCCTAAGTGTGCATCTGATTATCATGAATTCATAGACAACGAGACAGCAATCGGAGGTGAAAAGGAGCGGGGCGAGATATAGCCCAGAGAGGAGGAAACCCATGGATAATCAGAAAAGAAAACGGATCACGAGAGCAGACCGGCTGCAGGTATTTAATAAATACGGCGGGCGCTGCGCATATTGCGGCAAGAAAATGGAAATCAAGGAGATGCAGGTAGATCACATGATACCGCTTAGAACCGGCGGTGCAGATGAGATGTGGAACTATATGCCGGCCTGTAGACGTTGCAATCACTATAAACGGGGCAGCTCGCTAGAAGCGTTCCGGGAGATGGTTGAAAAAATTCCGCAGAAGCTGCAAAGAGATTCCTATATTTTCCGGGTCGGGGTTAATTATGGATTCTTTGAGTCCAGTGAAAAAGAGGTTGTTTTTTACTTCGAGAGGCAGGAGGCACACGGTGAAAGGCAGAGACTACTGCCAAAGACAGCAGAAGAATATGAAATGCATTTAATGCATGCGTTTATGGCTGGATGTGAGCATGGATATAGTATTGAACACACGCAGAATGTTTCAGAGCAGGAGCGGCTGGGAGCGCTGCGGTGGATTGGCAAAATATCTGATGAGGAGCTTTATAAAAAGTAGGATGAATTGAAAGGTGGCAAGAAATGAACAGATACAGGTGCATTGAAGAGTTTGAAATTGCAGAAGTAGATGAAAATGGAAGGAGTGAAGAAAATGATAAACAAGGCAATCGAGAAGCTGACAAAGGAAATGATGAAGCTAAATAACCCATTTGCTCAGGCGATCGAGGAGCATTTGACCGGGATCTGCACTAGTGACACGGTGGCAGAGAAGATCTTACAGGAAGGAAAATCCCTGAAAGGTGCCTGCGATTCCATCCGGGAGGTGGCAAAGAAGAACGCTGTAGGAGGCGTCGGAGCAGTATCGGATGAAGATGCCTATAGGATGGCCGAAGAATATTACGGAATCAACAGGGCAGAAAAGCATGAGACTCTCAATGTCCTGGATCTGCTGTAGGAGGTGAGCATAAGGAAATGGATGAAAAATCTTTTAACCTGCCGCCAGCTCCGGCAGGGGTCAGGAATTGGATCATAAAAGATGTGATCGAGAAAACCTATATTATATATAACAAAAAGAAAAATGAAGCGGTGTGCACCCGGTGCGGTCATCGCTTTCGGGCCGACCGGTTTCCAATGAAAAACAACGATACCGGAATCTGTCCGAAGTGTAAAAGTGAAGCAATCTATAAGGCGGAAGGCATCGGCCGAAAAAAGCTCGCGGAGCATTTTAGGGTGCTGGTATTGACACATAGAGGAAATACCGTATATGGATCTTTGACGGAAATCACGGCCAATTTTGAGAATGTCGGCAAGCCGGAGCTTAGTGGCTGGATGTCGGCCATATACGTGTTCAATAAAAATGAGCAGAGCTACTATAAGCATACACCATCATGGTGCTGGGGAACGGATCACTGGGAGCAGGTGAAAACTGTAAAGCTGCCGCATCCGCCATCGACTATGAACTGGTATGCCAGCCCTAAATTTGAACGGACGGAAGTATATCCGGGTAATCTGGAATGCGTGTTTCTGAAAAGCTGCTTGAAGTATGGATGGCAGCCAGATATGTTTCGAGAATGCAAATTCGATGCATATGATCTGATTTCATACATAAATCTGCATCTCAAATATCAAAGTGTTGAGCTTTTGGTAAAAGCAGGATTTGAATGTTTTGTCGCAGAGAAAGTATTCGGATCACCAGGATCAGGCTGTATAAACTGGAGGGGCCGCAGCCTCGAGAAGATACTGCGATTGCCCCGCCGGCATATAAAAAAGATGAGAGGCTTTTATGTTAGCTTTCAGGAGCTTAATTTTTTTCAGAATTTGACGGAAAAAGAAAAGCGAATTTCATGGGAAGCCATAACCAAGGCTGCTGATGTTTTTGACAGCATTAATGAAGCGGAGACCATTGGACAGTACACCTCTGTCATGAAATGGGCGGAATGGGCCGGTGAGCAGAATGTGAACAAATATGACTGGCTGGACTATATCAAGGACTGCCGACTTCTGGGTCTCGACACGCGAAAGAAGTCCATCCTGTTTCCAGAGGATTTTGCCGAGGTTCATAGACGGCTGTCGGAGCAGGTCAAGATCCAGCGGACTGAATTGGAAAATGCCGCTATAAAGAAGGTGGCGGTATTGCAGAAAATGGACATCAAAAGGAATGGACTTATATTGAAAATCGCCGAATCCCAGGAAGATCTGAATGTCGAATCATCGGTGCTTGGCCACTGCGTACGCACTTATGGAAATAGAGTTGCAGAGGGGAAAACGATCATTTACTTTATCCGCAGGGAGGAAAAACCGGATGAGCCGTATTATACCCTGGAGATTAAACCGGAGGGAAAGTTCATCCAGTGCAGAGGTGAGCATAACTGCATTATGACTCCAGAGGTAGAGGCATTTAAAGATCTGGTTGTAGCAGAGTTTAATAGAAGATTAAAACGGAAAGAGAGGAAAGCAGCATGAGCAATATCGTAGAAGCAGATTACAGGGTAGTTCCGGAGAGAACATTGCCGGTGATTGCATCGGAGATCCTTTATATCGAATCACAGGTGGCAAAGACGGCATTAGATGGCGCCATTCAGATCGGGATAAAACTGAAAGAGGCAAAGGAAAAAGTAGATCATGGCCAGTGGGAGGATTGGTGCAGTGAGAATCTCAATTACAGCAAATCAAAAGCTGAAAAGATGATGAAGATTGCTACAGAATACGGGGATGAAAACAGTCCATATGCAAAAACGTACATGTGTACGGATTTAAGTATTTCCAAGGCTTTGAGGCTTTTGCAGGTGCCGGAGAATGATGTGGAATCCTTTGCAGAAAAGAACGATATTCAGGATATGACAGTCAAGGAACTGGAAGATAAAATCAAAGCCTTGAAACAGGAAAAAGAAAATCAAAGCGTTGAGATGGAAAAAGAGATCCTGGGGCTGCAGGAACAGATGGAAAAGAAAAGCGATGAAGCGGAACGTCTGGCCGGGGAACTAGCAGCGCTAAAATCCCAGACTGCGGATCCGGATGAGATTACTAAGCTGGAGGAAAAGCTTCAGAAAACTAAGATCCGAGAAAATGAGCTGAAAGAAAAACTGAAAGCAGAAAAAGAGGCCAGGGATCAGGAAATCCAGAAGGCTCTGGAAAAGGAAGGGGACAAATTGAAGGCAGAGGCTGAAACGGCGGCTGCAAAGCAGATCGAAACTACCCGGCGGGATAATGAATCGATGGCTCAGCAGATCAAGGAACTGGAGGCCAAGATCGATAACGTCTCGAACGAGTCACTGATGCTGTTCAAACTGAAAGTAGATCAGCTCCAGAAGATCTATCAGGAATGCCGGGATGCTGCGGCGGAGACTCCGGATCCGGACAAGACAAAGGCTGCTCTCCTGCAAATCGTGGACGCACTGGTCGGACGGGAGGCATGATATGAATCCTACATTAAAAGGGCAGTGTATGAGAAAGAACTGTGCTTATCATTCAAAATCCGTTGGATCCTGCGATTATCTTTTGATCACAGGTCGCCGACGGGGATGTAGCATAGAAGGATGTGACAAGTACCAGAAAAAGAAAAAGGGCGATCCTGGACTTCAGCCGGCACCAGACGCCAGTGCAAGAGAGACGGCCAGAATCGTAGATGGAATTATGAAAGGAAGGTAAACATGAAAAAAGCTATGTTATCCCAGCCGATGGGCGGCAAAACGGATGAAGAAATTGTGGCAACAAGAGAAAAGGCGGTATCTTTTCTGGAGAGTGCAGGATATGAAATTGTGAACACACTTTTTACAGACGAATGGTACAGCCGTGAAAATATGGAGAAGCGCGGGGTGGTTCAGATTCCTTTATGCTTCCTCGCGAAATCGCTTGAAAATATGAGTTTATGTCACGCGGCGTATTTCTGCAAGGGATGGGAAAATGCCAGAGGCTGCCGAATCGAACATGATGCCGCGAAGGCATACGGACTAGAGATTATTTATGAAGAATAGGAGAATGATATGGGAAATAACGAATTTATTAAGAGAGCAATAACGATCGTAACGGAATATTTCAATAGTAATGTGGATGGTACCGATGGAATTCTTTTAGGCCCAAGTGATGTGTTTGTTGTATGGAGCTGCAAGATCCTCCAAAACAACAAAGCTCTTCTCAGCACGGATATTCCAGATGGCATGTACTACGAAGTTACCTATAACGGAGATAAAAAAGAGTTTTATCTGGATGCATATAAGAAATGGGAAAATATCTTGATCCGGGAGAGCGAATCGAGGCTCGCATAGAGGATCAGAGATAAGACAATCAGTATCAATATTGAGGCGGTTTATATAGCCGCCTCAAATCTCTACATATATATAAGGAAAAACCGGCGACCGAATGGTCGCATTAAATCTAGCTAAGAGTATTAAAACGAGGACAAGGATGTACTACCGAGAAACAATAGTGGCAGGTAAGACGATCATGAGATCGTACCGGGCGACCACCAGAGTGAAAACTGCAGGAGAAAAAAGGGCAAAGAGATCCAACCCAACGCCAGATGCTGTTGCGAAAACAAATTACAGAAATTCGGTGAAGGTTTTGACAGCGAAACTGAATCATAATTTTTCGGGCGGGGATCTTCATGTGGTCCTGACGTATGCAGGAGATGCTCCGGGCAAGGATCAGGCTAAAAAGGATCTGGATAATTTCATCGGGGATATGAGGAGAGATCATCGAAAATCAGGAAAAGATTTTAAGTGGGTTGCAGTGACGGAGTATAAGCACAAAAGAATCCATCACCATGTAGTGCTGAATTGCAGAGATCTCTCAAAGATCGAAAATCGATGGAAACATGGGTATGTGAAAGTTGCTGTTCTCGATCGCTCCGGAAACTACCATAAGCTGGCTGCGTATCTCCTAAAGGAAACGGAGAAGACGTTCCGCGCACCGGACTCTCCGACAAAGAAAAGATATCGTTGCGCTATGTGCGTGACGATGCCGGAGGTGAAACGGGAAAAGGTATCTGGCAGATCTGTTGGAAAAGACATAAAGCCGCCAAAAGGATACTATATCGACGAGGATAGCGTGCGAAAATATGATCATGCTATCCTGGGAGTAGAATGTCTGGAATACATATGCATCAGCGCCACAGACGATCCACGCTTAAAGCGATGGCCGAAAGGGAAAAAAGTAAGACCGGAACGATGGTACAGGGAAGATAAACAGCTGCAAATAGAACAGCTGTCGTTTTGATGGGAGGAATATATGGACGAGAGAAAGATCAGACAATATCGTCATACCGTTATTGCCCTTGGCTGGATTCGCGGTGAAATTGAAAAAGGCGAAAAGAATGTGGAGCAGATGCAGAGACTGAAGAAGCGTGAAGCGGAATATCAAAAGACCAAAGCTGACGTGGAGGAATGGATCAACAAGATAGAGGATCCGATAACGCACGCCATATTTTGCATGAAGCTGGAAGGCAAAACACATAAGGAAATCGGAGCGCAGCTGGGATATTCCAGATCACGCATCACCCAGATTATTGAAAAAAATCTGGGCAAACCCAAAGATTAACCCCATTAACATTATTAACCGATATAATAGAATTAAGAACAAAATTAAATATGGACTAAAGGCAAGGATTGACACAAGGATCTCCAACAGAAGCGGAGGTCCTTGTGTCGCAATGAAGCGGGTTAGTGTAATGGGAACACATGAGTCTCCTTAGCTCAAACTGGCGGTTCGATTCCGTCACCCGCAACCAAGGAGGAACTAATGCTAAAGTCATGTCAGTACTGTGGGACGATCCATGATAGCAAATACATATGCAGCCAGAAAGCGCAATCAATCAAAAGACGCAGAAGCTGGGTATCGGAAAAGAATAAAAAGATTGATTCATTTCGAAAAACTAACAGGTGGAAAGAGAAGAGCATACGGATCAGAGAGCGAGACAGTTACTGTTGCCAGGTGTGCAGCAGACAGAAGCCACCGCAGTATGTGACAAAAGAACTATCAGTTCATCATATCGAACCAATAAGTGAAGCCTGGGAGCGAAAACTTGATGATGATAATTTAATTACTCTGTGCGGCAGGCACCATGAGGCTGCAGAATGTGGCGAAATCAAAAGAGAGACATTAAGGGGCATTGCAGAAGAACAAGAAAAAAATAATGAAGGACCAGTTTGTGGATGATCCCCCCCGAGGGGAAAGGAATAGATTTCCATGAATTTCCACGACCGACGCCCCACCATCATTCATAAAATATTCCCAGATCAGATTTTCCGCGGGTGTGCGCATGCACGCGCGTAATATATAATAACGAAATCAAAAACGGAAGGAGGATTCAATATGCCGACACCACCAAAACCGGTATTAGTACTGGAAAAAGAACAAAAGTCGCATCGAACGAAAAAAGAATTAGCGGCAAGAAGAAAAATCGAAGAATCTCTCATTTCCGGTGTAAAAATCAAGGAAGACCCTGCAGTAAAGCAGGATCCGGTAGCTCATAAAGAGTTTTTAAGACTGAAAAAATTACTGGATGCAATCAAGAAATCGGATGACCTGTATGCACCGAGCATCAATCGATACTGTATGCTGAAATCCGAATCGGAGCGGTTTGAATTTCTGCGCGCAAAGTGTGAAGAGCAGATCGATGAGCTGATGGATAAGAAAGGCGAAATGGAATATACGGAATATATTTTGGCTCTCGACAAGCTTCAGAAAAACCTGGTCAATCTTGACAAACAAATCCAGGCAAAACGCCGGATGATGTTTGATATTGAGCGGGAAAATGTAATGACTATCGCATCTTCGCTCAGATCTATTCCGAAAAAAGCTGCACCAAAGAAAAATCCTCTGCAGGAGGCGCTTAGCGGTGATAAAACAAAGCAAAGCATATAAATATGCCAGCTGGTGCCTGGAGGACGAAAATCGAAAAGTACCCAAATACGTTAAACTGCAGGCAGCGGACTGGATCAAGATTGCAGATGGCGAGGATGAAGCGGCCATCGTGGATGAAGAAAGCTTTGAAAAGATATGCAATCTGCTGAGACTGATGATCCATCCGGATTTAAAAGTTACCATGTACGAAGGATTGGAGGATTATGCCTGGCTCTTTATCGTAGCGGTGCTTTGTACAAAGCACCGGAACCGCAGAGATATTCGTTTTTATACGACGGCAGTTCTGGAAATCGCAAGAAAGAATTTTAAGACGTTCAACAGCGCAGTGATTTTCATTATCCTGCTGCTGACTGAACCAGAATTTTCGAGATTCTTTTCCGTGGCGCCGGATTTATCCCTTTCGTCTGAGTTGAAACTGGCGGTCAGAAAAATCATAAAATCAAGTCCTGCACTCATGGATGAAGAAGAACCTGCATTTAAAATACTTCGCAGTGAAATTATCTGCCAGCTGAATGAGAATACCTACACACCTCTGGCATACGGTAAAGACAACATGGACGGGAAGCAGGCGAACGCATTCCTGGCCGATGAAGCAGGAGCACTGGATGAGTATCCGGTAGAAGCAATGAGATCGTCCCAGATCATGCTGGAAAATAAACTGGGGATCATTATCAGCACCCAGTATCCGAATGACAACAATGTCATGACGGATGAAATAGATATTGCAAAGAAAACCTTGGACAAACTGCTGGAGGATCGGACGACGTTCGCTCTCCTGTACGAACCGGATGAGGAATTTCAGCAGGGGGACGAATGGAAGAACAACGATCTGTGCATATACCAGAGCAACCCGGTGACAGTAGATCACAAGCGGGCGTTTGAGGATCTCGTAAAGAAGCGGCAGATGGCCGTTCTTTACGAAAATAAACGCGAAAATTATCTTTGCAAACACAATAACATCAAGTATAAAGGTTTGGGCGTCGAGGGCTATATCGATATCCAGAAAGTGCGACGCTGCAGGACTGAAAAGAATAAAGACTTCTGGAGAGGGAAACGTGTCTGGATCGGGCTGGACCTTTCAGAATCAGATGATAACACGGCTGCCGTAATGGGGACAGAGTTTGAAAATGAAATTTATGTACAGGCTTTTGGATTCACACCGGAGGATCGGATCGAGATCAAAAGTCACAAGGAGCGTGTTGATTATAAACGGCTGATCCGAAATGGAGATTGTTTCGCCTGCGGTGATGAAGTTATAGATTACCTGCAGGTCGGACATTTTATAGCGGAAAAGCTTAGAGAAGAATATGGAGTAGAAATACAGCAAGTGGGATATGACCGATGGAACGCACTGGCAACGATCCAGAGTCTTGAAGCGAACGGTATCGAATGCGTGGAGATAAGGCAGCACAGCTCGGTACTCCATGCGCCGACCAAATGGACCAGGGAACTCATACTAAAAAGACAGCTGAAGTATTTCGAGAATCAAATGCTGGAGATCAATTTTCAAAATGCACGGTGCACAGAAGATACCAATAAAAACAAGTATGTGAATAAGAAAAAGTCAACAGGGAAAGTGGATATGGTCGTAGCACTGCTGAACATGATGTATCTGATTCAGCAGCACAAGATCAACGGAGACGATTTTGTAGTTCAGATAGCATAGGAGGAAAACAAGGGTTTTATTTCGAAGAAAGCGAGCAGAACCAGAAGAAAATGCAGTGGATGAAAATGCAGTAGCAGAACCGTTACTGCGCGCATGGCTTTCGGGGGAAAACATGACGCGTGCGAAAGCTATGCAGATTCCGTATGTTGCCGGAGCGATCAATGAGATTGCGAAAACAGTGGCCAATATACCGATCAGGCTTTACCGAAAGGAAGGAAAAAAGGTAATCGAGATAGCTGACGACCCACGGGTATTTTTGCTGAACGAAGAGACGGGAGACACACTGGACGCCAACCAGATGAAGCAGGCGGTCGTTCGGGATTATTACCTTGGCCGGGGCGGATATATATATGTCAACTGGGACGGGCTAGATGTGGAATCCCTCCATTACGTTTTTAGTGAGTATGTGGCGATCGCACCGAATACCGATGTGATTTTCAAAGATTATGCAATCCTGATACAGGGACGGACATATTTTCCTGATCAGTTTATCCGTGTATTGCGAAATACAGATAATGGAATGCAGGGAAACAGTATCGTGGATCAGAACAGTATGGCGCTGAATGTGGGTTACAGTACTATGGAGTATGAAAAAGGCCTAGTGAAGACGGGTGGAAACAAAAAAGGATTCGTCAAATCGGCGAGGAAACTGTCACAAGCCGCTATTGATGCACTGAAAAACGCGTGGAAAAGACTCTACCAAAACAACACGGAAAATGTAGTGATCCTGAATGAAGGTCTGGAATTCCAGGAAGCATCGAATACGTCCGTAGAAATGCAGATGAATGAAAATAAAAAGACGAACGGAGAAGAGTTTCGCAGATTACTGGGGATTCCGGATGATCTGGGAGATGAAGCGGGTGATAAAGCTTTTATAAAATACTGCATAAACACCTTTATGGGCGAGTTTATGACGGCACTGAATCGGGCGCTTCTGCTTGAATCAGAAAAAGGCACATACTACTTCGCTCCGGATATGTCAGAACTGACTAAGGGCGATATAGACAAGCGATATGAAGCGTATAAAGTTGCGGCAGACACTGGATGGCTGCAGCTTGATGAAATACGGGCAATCGAAAATAGAGAGCCGCTTGGAATTGATATGATCAAGTTAGGCCTTCAGGATGTTCTCTATGATCCAAAGACGTCAGAAATTTATATTCCAAATATGAACAAAAGTTATAAGATCAAGGAAGGAGGTTCAGAAGAAGGGCAACAGTCAAATTAAAGGGAGACCCTGGCGGGAAACAATCTGTTGTAGTTGACGGGTACGTCAACGTGACTGGCCGGGATAGCAGGCCGATCCCAGATCGCAAGACCGGCAAATACTTTATCGAACGTATCCAGCAAGGTGCATTCCGTAAGGCATTGCAAAAAGCGGGAACAGTAAAAGCGCTGGTCGACCACAAAAAGGATCGGGTGATAGGCGACACCGGAAGCAACTTCAAACTGCAGGAAGATGTGATCGGACTGCGGGCGCATCTGGAAACGGATGACGCGGAAGTTGTAAAGGCAGCGAAAGAAAAACGGTTGCGCGGCTGGTCGTTCAATATTCTGCATCCGGTGGAAACCAGAGCGGAGCACCCCAGCGGAATGCCACTGCGATCGCTGTCAGATTTCGATATGACAGAAGTATCGCTGATCATCAATGCTAAACCGTGGTATGAATCCACTACAGTAGAGACACGGGCGGAGGGTGATGAAGAAGAAATCGAAATCAGAGCAGAAGAATTTGAAGCCAGCTATATTGGCTTTGAAGATAAAGATCCAGAGCCAAAAGTTCCGGATCACAGCAAGTTAAAGGAAACCATTGAAAAATACGGAGGTACAATCTAAGGGCTAAAAACAACATCAAAGCGCTGCGGGAAACCAGAGCAGAAAAAGTAAAGGAGCTGGAGCTGTTATATGCGACCGTTGAAGCGGAGCAGCGTGCGGTAACGGAAGAAGAAGAAAAGCAGATCGAGGCGATTACTGGAGAAATCGACAGCATCGACAAGACCATTGAGATCCTGGAAGATTTGAAGAAACGGCTGGCAAACGCCGCGGAAAAGAAAGAGGAGGTCGTCCAGGAGGAAGAACAGCGGGCAGAATCTGAAGAAAAGGCGTTCGAGGCATACCTGAGGGGAACCAAAGCGGAAGAACGAGCGGACACAAACCTGACGCTGACGGATAATGGTGCGGTTATTCCGACTACCATCGCAAACCGGATCATTGAGAAGGTATATGATATTTCTCCGATTTTAGAGAGAGCCACAAAGTATAACGTCAAAGGAACGCTGGAAATCCCATTTTATCCGGCAAATGATGCAACAGATATTGCAATGGCATACGCAAATGAATTTGAGGAACTTGAGTCTACCGCTGGGAAATTTGGAAACATCGAACTGAAGGGTTTTCTTGCCGGAGCACTGACGAAAGTGTCCAGATCCCTGATGAATAACTCTCAGTTCGATATCGTGGGATTTGTTGTGGATCATATGGCTTACAGCATCCATCGCTGGATCGAAAGGGAGCTGTTAAACGGAACATCGAACAAGATTGAGGGATTATCTGGAGTAGAACAGGTCGTGACTGCGAAAGCAACAACAGCGATCACATCTGATGAACTGATCAAGACTCAGGATACCGTCAAAGATGCGTTCCAGCAGGATGCGATATGGATCATGTCTTCTGATACAAGAACGGCGATCAGACTGCTCAAGGATGATGTTGGTCGTTATCTGCTGCAGGATGATATCAACGCACCATTCGGTAAGGTGCTGCTTGGAAAACCTGTTTATGTTTCTGACAATATGCCGGAAATGGCCACAGGAAAGACTCCGATCTACTACGGAGATATGAGCGGCTTGGCTGTAAAAATGGCTGAAGAACTGGAGATTCAGGTGTTGCGTGAGAGATTCGCCACCCAGCACGCTGACGGAGTAGTAGGATGGGTGGAAATAGATGCAAAAGTTGAAAATGCACAGAAGATTGCCAAGCTGACCATGGCGTCTGCATAGAAAGGAGCCGCGCATGACTATTGTAGAAAGCCTGAAAACACTGGCCGCTACCATGAAAGGTAGCGGCACAGCTGCAGACATCCCGGGTGAAACCGTATCCGATGTCGTAGAATGGATAACTGCTAACTGGGCCGCTATTAAAGCCGAAATCAAAAAGTAGGAGGTAGCCATGAAGTATAAAGCAACAACAACGTTCGCCGGGCGAGTTACCATGAGGGCAGGAGAGGTGCAGGATCTGGACAAGGTCCTGGCCGAACCTCTTTTAAAAAGTGGGTACCTCGAACCTGTGGAAAAAGCAGAAGAGGAGCCTGTGGCCGACAAACCTGTGGAAAAAGCAGAAGAGGAGCCTGTGGCCGACAAAGACGAGGTGAAAGAAAAGGAAAGTGAGCGAACTGACGCCGGAAGTGATTTACAATCACCTTCGGGAACTGCCGGAGAATCTAAGTCCAGAAGACGTAAATCTGATTAACGCCATGAAAAAAGCTGCGGTGGAATGTGCCAAGGGAATCACAGGCCTTACAGATGACCAGCTGGAGGAACACGAAGATATAACGATCGCTGTTCTTACAATCATTTCCGACATGTGGGATAACCGGAGCATGACAGTGAGTCAGGCAAATATCAATAAGACTGCTGACACCATCCTTGGATTGCACAGAATCAATCTAGTGCCAACGCCGGGGGTGATTGGATGAATGCGGGAGCATACCGGAGCATCGTGAAGATTCAAAAATATGTTGAAGGCTTTGACGAGATCGGAAACCCAAGCGATACGTGGGAGGATTTCAAAAGAGATTATGCATATGTCAACGGTCTTTCGGGTGCGGAGTACTGGGAAGCGGCAAATGTTCATCAGGAAAATACAGTGGAATTCATTTTTAGATGGAAACCATATTTTGATCAAATGGATACAAAACGGTTTCGGATCATTTTTAATGGTGGGACATATAACATCAATTTGATCGACAATGTACATTTCCGAAATAAGCAGGTAAAGATCAAGGCGGTGACAAAAGATGGGACAGAAGGTTAGCATGAATAATCTGGCAGACGCCATCATGGCAGAGCTGGAGGCATTCGAAGAAATCACAGAAGAGCGGTTCGAGCAGATTGCAAAGGATGTTGCCAGAGAAGGCGTGAAGAAGCTCAAGCAGACATCTCCAAAAGGCAAGGGAAGCCGGAAGGGGCACTATGCTGATGGGTGGACCGTTAAATATACCCGGACGGGAATCGGAAAGTTCTCGTTCACGATACATAACCGGAAGAAGCCGGGACTGACGCATCTCCTTGAAAAAGGACATCAGCTGCAGCAGGGTGGTCGGGCAAAAGCAATCGTTCACATCCGCCCTGTGGAAGAATGGTGCAACAGAGAATTTGAGCGTCGGGTAAAGCGAGAGCTGGAAGGAGGATGACGTGACGGAAAAAGAACTTTATGAGGGGATTTTAAGTCTTGGATATCCTGTTGCTTACAGCCGCTTTGCTGAAGGAAATGTTCCGACTCCGCCATACATTGTATATCTTGACCAGGGGAGCACAAATTTTGCCGCTGACGGGAAAGTGTACTGGGAGACAAAAGAAGTTGATATCGAGCTGTACTCGAAAAAGAAAGACCTTGAAGCGGAAGCCAGGATCAAAGGATGGCTTGATCAGAATAAAATTTTTTATAACACAGAGGAATATTACATCGAATCGGAAAAGCTGATACAGGTAATATTCATGATTTCACTATAAGGAGGTTAATAAGGCCTAAAGTAAAATTCAACATCCATGATGTACATTATGCCAAAACAACAGAGAGCGGATTCGATACACCGGTAGCAGTTCCGGGTGCAGTATCGATCGCACTGGATCAGCAGGGAGAAATCTCGAATTTCTATGCCGATGGAATCAAGTATTATGTATCGTCCACGAATGGTGGATATGAGGGGGATTTGGAAATGGCATACATTCCGGACTCTTTCAGAACTGATATCCTCGGCGAAGAGCTGGACACAAAAAAAGTCCTGTTTGAAAATGCAAACAAACCCACCGTGACTTTTGCGCTGGGATTTACTATCGATACCGATACTTCCGAGGAAAAATTCTGGTTCTATAACTGCACGGCAACAAGACCATCGGTCAACGCATCGACAAACGAAGACACAAAGACTCCGCAGACGGATACTGTGACAATATCTTGCGCACCGAATTCAGATGGACTCGTAAGATCGAGAACCACAGCAGAAACCGATACAGAAACAAAGGCTGCATGGTATACGAAAGTATATGTCAAAGCGGCAGCGTAGGAGGATTTGATGGAAAAAGTAATTCAGATAGGCGGCATTGATTGCCGCCTGAAATCATCTGCAGCAGTTGCGCGACTTTACAGACTGCACTTCGGAGACGACCTGATCATAGACATGAATCAGCTGATGGAAGATGTCAAGGCAAACAAGGGAACACTGCAGCCAAGGAACATAACGACGCTTGAACAATATGCGTATGTATGCCACAAGCATGCGGATCCAAACCAGCCGGAGACTATCGATGAATGGCTTGACCAGTTTGAGGATGACAGTGCGATTTATCTTGCATTGGGTGATATTATCAGCTTATGGAAAAAAGAAACGGAGAGCAAATCAACCTCAAAAAAAAAGAACGAATCTCGACCAGACCATTAAATACACCGCTGTTCATGCTTCGGTGTGCACAGTGCGGGATAGCAATGAAAGACCTGGAACTGCTGTCGATCGGACTTATCAATGACATGTTCACAGAACTCAAAAATGATGACTATGATTATCCGGTAATAGCGACGCAGGCGGATATTGATAATCTTTAGGAGGTAGTTAAAGGGCTGGAAGAATAAAAGGGATCACAATTGAGCTTGACGGTGATTCGAAAGGCTTGGACAAAGCCCTGCAAGATGTAAATAAACGCTTAAAAACAACTCAGAGTTCGTTGAAGGATGTAGACCGGCTTTTAAAGCTGGATCCATCCAACACGGAACTTTTATCACAGAAACAACGGCTGCTTTCGGATGCGATTGAAAACACGGAGCAGAAGCTGACAACTTTAAAGGAAGCCAGCGTGCAGGCGAAAGCTGCGTTGGAACGTGGAGACCTCGGGCAGGACAAATATGATGCTTTGCAGAGGGAAATCGTAGCAACGGAAAGTTCTCTGGAAAAATTGAAATCCCAGGCCCAGACTACCGACGCGACGCTTAAAAGTTCAGGCGGCGGGCTGAAAAGCCTTGGTGAAGCGGCAGAATCAGCCAGCGGAAAAGTGTCTAGCATCAGCAAAGCTGCAGGCGGATTAGCCGCGGGAGCTGCAGCAACCGTTCCGGCGACGCAGGAACTTCGGCGTGACTTATCGTTTCTGGAAGAAAATGCGAAGGGTGCCAAAGTAGGCATGAATACCATGGAGACTGCATTCAAAACGTTCAATGCGGTTTCCGGGGAAACTGATTCGTCTGTTGAAGCGGTTTCAAACCTTTTGCAGGCGGGATTCACGGAAAGTAATCTCCAGCAGGCGGTAGAAGGCGTGTCTGGAGCGATGTCACGCTTTCCGGACACATTAAAGATCGAGTCGCTGGCGGACTCCATTCAGGAGACTGTCGCCACCGGGAAATCCATTGGACAGTTCGGTGAATTTCTGGATCGTGTAGGAATAGGAGCATCCAACTTCGACGAAGATCTGGCTAAGTGTAACACCACAGCCGAAAAAACGGATCTGGTGCTGCAGACTCTTTCCGAAACCGGAATGAACGACGTTTATACCGGCTGGCGGAAAAATAACGAGGCTTTAGCTGATTACGACGATGCCATGATCGATATGCAAATGGCCCTCGGTGATCTGGCAGAAAGTATCGCACCGGTTGTGACGGCTCTGGCGGAAGGGGCGACCAAAGCCCTGGACCTTTTCAATAAACTTCCACAAGGTGCGAAAGCCGTAGTTGGATCCATGGTTGGCATCACTGCCGCCGCTGCACCTACACTTTCGGCAGTCGGAAAAGTTACACAAGGCATCGATGCTCTCAAAGGTTCTTCCGAAAAAGCGGGTATCGTCAGCAAAGGATTTTCCGCAGCACAAAAAAGCGTAGCATCGGCTCTCTCTGTAGTTCCTGCTCCGGCAGCAGCTGCAGTAGGAGCATTGGTGGTCGTGGGGACTGCGATATATTCTGCATATCAAAGCACTCATGAATATACAAATGCGGCTAAAGAGATGTCCGAGGCTAACGATCAGAATGTGGCAAGTATTGAAGCAACATCTGAAAAAGCGGAGTTTTACGCAGGCCAGTTAGATCAGCTCAGCGAAAAAGAAAATAAAACAGCACAGGATAAACAGCTCATACAGTCGTACGTTGATCAGCTGAATGAATCGGTAGACGGACTGAATCTGACATATGATGCAGAGGCGGATAAGCTATCCGAAACAACGGATGCGATTTACACCAAGATCGACGCAATGAAGCAGGAAGCTTTGCAGGCGGCGTATGTTAAACAATCGCAGGCGGCTCTTGATAAATACGCAGAGTCTCAGATCAAAACAGCGGAAGCGCAGGAAAAGCTTAAAACTGCGCAGGAAGCCTATGATAAGGCCGCAGAATCGGGATATGTCAGCCAAAAGCTTTCGACTGATCTTGCGCAGGCGGAAGCGGAATATAACGATCTAAAAACAGCCACAGGCACATACTGGACTGAATATGTTCGCCAGTCGAATGCGGCGGCCATGCAGTCCGGGCAGTGGGATAAGCTCGTGGAAGAGGCTGGGCTGGCCGGAAAAGACATTCCTAAAAGTTTAACCGATGGAATCAAAGCGGGACAGTATGCAGTACCGACTACTGTGGAAGAATTGAAAGCGTTGATACAGTTCGACGAACTGGCAAATAAGGCCGGGGTTTCCGGAAGCAAGACAGTACAGGAGCTTTCATCAAAACTTGCCGCGGGAGAAATCACCACGCAAGAGGCAGCTGCACAGCTATCGAACGCTGTAGATCAAGGCCTTGGAACGGCGCCTGCTAAAGCGAGAGGAAAAGGAGACTCTGCTGGAAAACAGTTTGCTGGCGGTGTATCCAGCACAAAGGGAAACGCCTCTGGCGCCGGAAAAGCGATTGGATCTGCAGCCGCATCGGGCGCCGCATCAGCGAATTTTAGCGGAGCAGGCTATAATGATGGACTTGGATATGCGAGGGGTCTTAGAAATGCAATCACTGTGGTTGCAAATGCAGGGGCAGCTATTGCAAGGGCGGCTCTTGCGGCAGCTAAAAAAGAATCTGATCAGCATTCGCCATCTAAAAAATGGGCTGCGGCCGCACTCATGGATGTACGGGGCTATACAGAATCCATGTGGAAGCAAGTGCCGAAAGTCGAAAAAGCAGGACAAGGTGTGGCACTGGCAGCGATGACAGGCGCCAAATCTGTAACAATGGAATCTCTCGAAGGATTGAATCCGATCAATGATATGTCGGCCAACATAGTGCAACAGTTTGATTATAACCAGATGTATGCTGCAATGAAAGCCGCGGTTAGTGAGTCGAAGTTCTCAATTTCTATTGATGGTCGAGAGTTTGCGCGAGTACTTCGGGGCGTGGGGGTGAATATGAATTGAAACAATTAAAATATATAAATTCCCGCGGTGAAGAAATTGATTTCCGCCAGTTTAAAACCCAGGTTTTTAAGGCTGGATTTCATACTTACGCCTGGAGCTACGAAGGGACTGCGCAGCAGTTCGGAGAAACCATTGACCGATTCACAAAAACAGCATTGGAATATGAAATCATAGTGGCTGTGCGTGGAAGTCAGCAGGAAAAAGAGAAAGCTCTTAATCGGATTACAGAAGTGACAGAATACGACTTGATAAGTAGCACGCAGGGAACTCTTTACTGGGGAGATTATTATCTGCGTTGTAATATCATATCAGCAGATACGCAGCCGAGTGAAAACTTTTTTGGTGTAGAACGCACAATGGGAATACTGGCACCGAGGCCGTTCTGGGTAAAAGAACTGACAAGAGAGTTTTTTCCTGATAGCAACCCGCTGGCCGATTCGGACCCTGATGGGGATCTGGATTACCCATATGATTATTTATATGATTATGCTCCGGCTGCTGGAGGATCTGCAGTGTGGCAGACAGGACACTATGCGCCAAGTAATTTTGAGATTACGGTTTATGGTCCATGTGTCAGCCCAAGGATACTGATCGCAGATCACGTCTATGAAGTCTATGAGACTTTAGAGACCGGGGAATACATGGTGATCAGCAACACGAATAATAAGAACCTCATAAAAAAATATCGAAACAATGGCACGATTGGAAATTTGTATGATATGCGAAATAAAAAAGAATCCATTTTCGAGCCGATCCCTGGCGGAAATGTAACAGTAAACTGGTCGGGAGGCTTCGGCTTTACGATCAAACTGTTCCAAGAAAGGAGTGAACCAGCGTGGTGATCTTAACAGGAATTGACGGGCTGGAAATAAGGGAACTGAAATTCATTAAAGTGGACGTGGATCTGAGTGACACAAAAGATTTTGAGATTCAGATCCCGGCGTCCGAATGGAGCTCAGATCTTGAATATAAAGGGCGCATATTCATCCCTGGCACCGAATATGGTGGCAGAATCGGAGGAAAAGGAGCGAGTACACAGAAAGATGTACGCACCATAAGAGGACATACTTGGCGAGGGATGCTTGATAAAAAAATCATCAAGCCGCCGGCAGGAGAAGATTACAAGATAGTAAGTGGAGAACTGAATGCGATTCTCAAACAGCTGATCCAGGAAGCAGGCATGACGGCTCTTTTTACAGTATCGGAAGAAAATACCGGAGTGTCGATTACAAGCTATCAGTTCGATCGTTACATAACTCTTTTGTCCGGGATCCAGAAAATGCTCAAGACAAAAGGCTATCGAATTGATATCCAGTATGTGCAAGGCGAGAGAGGTCTTCCGGGATACGTGCAGATCGGAGCAGTTCCCGTGATTGATTATTCCGAACGGATAGAGCTATCGCAGGACAGCCAATTAAATTTTAAATTCGACGAAAACAAGAATGGTGTGAACCATCTGATCTGTCTTGGCAAAGGTGATCTAAAAGAAAGACTCGTTGTTGATTTGTATATCCAAAGGGACGGAAGCGTTGGAACTACTCAATACTTCAAAGGACTGGACGAAGTGGCAGAAACCTATGAAAACAACTCGATTGATGATGTAACTGAGATGACCGAGAAAGGCACCGAGGAACTTATTGAACGAGCCAGCAAACAGACCTTCGAGATGGACGTTGAACGCCTTGGCATCGAAGTGGAAATTGGAGACATTATAGGCGGAAGAGACTATATCACAGGAATGCACCTGGCAAAGCCAGTTGTAAATAAAATTTACAAGCAGGAACAATCCGTTATTTCTAAAGAATACAAACTGGAAGGAGATGAGCAGTAAGGGTAATTATTTTCGCTGATGCGTCAGAGCTGACTGTGCAGCAGGTAATCCCAAAAGACGGATATCTGAATGTACGGGTGCTGGCGTCTATTGCGGATCCGGAGATACTCCGGAATCTGTTCGAGGACGAAACGGCGACCAGAAAGATGACTGTCAAGGAAAATGGGAACACGGTGGCCACGTACGAAGGCTATACGGAATTCTATTCCACCGAGGAGTACACCGGGAAAATCTACGGTGTGACAAACTATAAGCCGGATCGCACTCCTGAAGCGGAAACTGCGATTTTGGAAAGCTCGGTGAGGGTAGTCAAAATCCAGGCGCAAAGCTTGAACGACACAGATGCGCTGACAGTACAGAACCTGTATCCGGAATGGTCAGGAGAATCCGTGACCTATGCCAAAGATTTTAAAGTCAATCGGAATGGAGTATTGTATAAATGTCTGCAGGACCATGTTTCACAGGAGTCTTGGTCACCAGAAGACGCCCCTAGCTTATGGGCAAAGGTACTGATTCCAGATCCGGAAACGATTCCAGAATGGGAGCAGCCAGGCAGCACAAATGGATATTCTAAAGGAGACAAAACGACCCACAACGGAAAGACTTGGGAATCGCTCGTAGATAATAATGTATGGGAGCCAGGCGTAACCGGAACCGAAACTGTCTGGAAGGAGGTAAGTGCATGATACCCATTACCAATGCGGCGGGAGCACCGCACATAACCCCAAAACAGGATGCGATGTTTCACCGTGGCATAGCCGGGGCGGATAGTTGTGTTTATAACTTTTTTGAAAGCTTCGAGCCAGAAGTGAGCAGCAATCAGAAAATCAAGGTGCGGTCGGGAATCGGACAACTTCAGGGGCGATTGTTTTGTGTTGAGCCATCGACCTATGATGAGATCCAGATCGCAAATGGAACGCAGGGCGAGAAGCGGATCGACCTGATTGTCGCGCGATGGACGGTAAATGAAGAAAAGAATACCCAAACTGCAGACTGGGCAGTGATACAGGGTGAGTCTACGACCGGAACCCCAGCAGCACCAGATTATACCGATGGAGATCTGGATGCAGGAGACACGGTAGCCGATATGCCTATGTATGAAGTCAGCCTTGACGGCATCAATGTAACCGGGATCACAAAAAGGTTCACTGTACTAGCGGGCGTCAAAAAGGCTATGAACATTCCAAGCAATGCGTTAAAATTTCTGACCGGAAACGGAAACGGTGACACGCCAACTAATTGGGGAAAAGCAGGCCCCGGGATGGCGTACATCAGCACGGAGGGTATGCTGACAAATCAGCCCATGAAATATGGATGGCTGATGAATTACACAGCGGGCGGCTCTGTCGTGGCACAACAATTTGTTGGTCTCGACGGAAACAGCCCTGTATGGTATCGGTCCGGAAATGCCAGTGGATGGTACCCAGGGTCAAAAGGCTGGGTGAAAAGCCTAGATGAAAAAAACGGGATGCAAATGGAAACGGTGTGGACAAATCCAAGTCCTACAAGCGCGTTTGCAAATCAAAAATTGGATCTGGATCTTTCCGATTATGATTTAGTCATGATCCTGTTCAAATTAGACGCAAACGGACGTGTAACACCACCGTCAATCGTACCGATTGGTAATCCTGGAATAAACGCATATGGAACCAACGCACGTTATTTTTTGGTGCACACGCAGGACATCACATTCGACAGCGTCAATCCGAGCCCTTCGGTGATGATCCCGTACAAGATTTATGGAATTAAAGGAGCAAAGTAAAAAAATAGAAAGGAGACAACATGAAAATCAACTTTAAACTCAGACTTAAAAACAAAGTTACCTTAGTAGCTTTAGTAGCCGTTATAGTTCCGTTTATTTATCAGGTACTTGGAATCTTTGATATTGTACCGAAGATCAGCGAAGGAGATGTAGAACAGTTCTTAGGACTGTTGATCAATTTCCTGGCGATCCTCGGCGTTGTTGCGGATCCAACTACAGAAGGGATAAAAGATACCGATTTAGCTATGGCATACAATAAACCGAGAAAAGAAACAGATGTCTATCCAGACGAGGAGGTAATGTAAGGAGTTTTTCGCCAAGACTTAATGCTCCGGCGGCGAGCAATAAATATTGGATACATACATCCGGCGGCGGACTTAACAGCTGCATCAGAGTGAGTGGAAAGTCTGTTTTGCCTAACTGTGTTGGATACGCATGGGGTCGTGCATATGAGATGCTGGGCAAAGCGCCGAAGTTATCGCGCGCTAATGCAGAAACCTGGTACGCGCATAAGGACGGTTACTCCCGGGGAAAAACACCGAAGCTCGGCGCGATCGTTGTCTGGGCGAAAGGTAAAGTCGGCAACAGCAAAGATGGAGCAGGTCATGTGGCCGTAGTGGAGCAGATCCACTCTAACGGGTCCTTTACAGTTTCCCAGTCCGGCTATACCGGCAAGAAACGGTTCTGGACCAGCACAATCCCGAAGTCTGGATACTTGAAAGGATACACCTTCCTGGGATTCATTTACTTGCCGATCTCAACAGGTAGCAGCTCTCCAACGTCCTCTGGTAGCATCAAAGTAGGCGGTACTTACACTCTGCGGGCAAACATGAAGGTACGTACGGGTCCAGGTACCGGCTACCGCTGGAAAAAAAGATCCGAGCTGACGGATATGGCTAGAGCGTACTCCCAGAACCAGACAAACGCCGTGCTGAATTCGGGAACGCGAGTAACCTGCCTGCAGATCACAGGAAATTGGATGAAGATTCCTTCGGGTTGGATCTGTATCAGATCAGGCGGTGCAGTATATATTTCGTAGGAGGCTGACATGGAAACGATGACAAAAATTATTGCTGTATGTACCGCCGTCGTGGCAGTTGGTGGCGCAGCAATGTATCTGAAAAAGATTGCGAACATAATCAGACACCCAATCGAAGAGATGAATCGCAAAATTGAAAAAAACGAAAAAGAGTCCGAAAAACATGACGAATATTTCAAGAATGATTTAAACCGCCTGGATAAGCATGATAAGATGCTCGAAGGGATAAAGGAAGATAATCGGATTGTAATGCGATCGCTTTTTCTTTTGTTGAAACATGCGGAGACAGGTAACAATACTGGAGAAATCGCGGCAGGCAGGAAAGAGCTTGAAGAATATCTAACAAGTAAATAATTCCAATAAAAAAGATCGGTCAGTCGCCGATCTTTTTTTCATCCTGCGCCTGGATTTCTTTTCGGATCAGTGATTTTATAACGCCCTGTTTGCTGTTTGCTGCATTTAAAAATTCTATAATATCAGCATCGGTAGCACGGTTTAGCTTCAAATAAACTCCAATGGTGTTAGCCTGATCATATTTCTTCTGAGCTTTGTATTTTGTGGTCATGATTCCCTCCTGTTGTTCAATACTGCACAGAGGATGATAAGAATAAATTTTGGAATATCAAGCCATCCGTAATCTCCATCCATAATGTTAAGAATAACCAATGCAGCTAAAAGAATGTTTATTGCTTTTCTGTTCATATTATCTCAGATGTGGTATAATGAAAACCCCGAAAGGGGAAGGGCGGGGTTTCCGCCCTTAGACCTGTTATTTTTTCTTTTTCTTTTTAGACTTTGTAAGCTGGCGAGCTGTGAGTCCTAAGATTAAGATTTCTAACAGGTCTTTTGTTATTTCTAAAGCATCTTTTATATTATCCACATCTTATTACCTCCTTTCTATGGTTTTATTATACTATAGGTATATACCTATGTCAAGAGATATACTCAACTTTTATATATAAATGTAGACATTTTCCCGTAATCATTGTGCGCCCGGACAGGATTTTAATTGGAGAAGTTCGAGGAAAGGAGGTGATGGATATGATCCAGGCACTCAATACTGGACATAGCGGAAGTCTCAGCACAGGACATGCCAATAGTATAGAAGGAATGCTGAAACGTCTGGAAGCCATGTTCCTGCAGGCGGTGGAAGTGCCGGTAGATGCGATACGTAATCAGATCACAGAGGCGATCGACATTATGATCCACGTGAGCAGAATGCAGGATGGAAGTCGTAAAGTGATGGAAATTGCTGAATTGTCAGGGCTGGAAGATGGCGTGATCACAACGAATCCGCTGTTTCAATACAGGACGGAAGAAGATGGCATCACGGGAATTCTGAGGGGAACGGGAAACACACTGCAGCATCAGGAAAAACTCATGATTTCAGGACATCATCTTCCGCAAGTGTATTCCTGGAAAGAAGGGCAGACATCATGATAAAAGACTATACCAAATATGAGCTTACAGGAAGAGAAAAAAGGATATTTTATCTTGCTGGATATGGAACTGTTTTTTTAGTGGTATACCTGTTTTATCACAGTATACTGCTTTCGGCAGTTTCGGGATGTCTGGTGTACTTTTTGCAGCCTCTTGTGGAAAGGCAGCTTGCTGAAAAAAGAATGAATCTGTTGACTGTACAGTTCAAGGATCTGCTTTATTCCTTGTCGGCATCAGTTGCGGCTGGACGTCAAATGGGAGAAGCACTAGTAGAGGCAGAGCAGAATCTAGCTGTAATGTATGAAGCGAAGGAGCCTATCATGAAAGAACTGCGTTACATGAGGATCAATCTGATAGAAAACAAAGAGAGCGACAAGGTGCTTCTAAAGGATCTGGCGACACGCAGTAAAAATGAAGATATCAATAATTTTGTGCAGGTATATGCAACCTGCAGAAGCATGGGCGGTGATCTTGAGAAAATCATTGGACACACATCGGAGATCCTGTCAGATAAAATGGCTATTGAACGTGAAATCAAGGTGATCACCGCGCAGAAAAAAACAGAAGGCAGGATCATTTCCATGATGCCACTGGCCATGCTGATGATGATGAATATATTTTCATATTCGTATATTGAACCTTTGTATCAAACAGCAGGAGGCAGGATCATCATGACCGGAGCTCTTGCCGGGGTGGCTTGTGGGATGTACTTGATGGAGAAGCTTTCAGAAATCGAGGTATGAGCGCAATGGACAGAATGGGATTAGAGAAAAAAGCGCGAAAGAGGATCCTGATTACAGGGGTTATAGGAATTGTATTGATATTGACGGATTTTGCGGTTTCAGCTGCAAACAGGGGGATCGATCTTGTTCAGACAGAGCAAGGTATTTATATGGTTCGCCCGGAGAAGGGTGCAGAAGTAGGACACGGGGCCTTTCGAGTGACGATCAAGGGGAAGAACAATACGTTCGAAAAGAAAGTATCGATCGCGCTGGATCCATATGGGGCGAAAAAAGAAACTAAAAAAACAACACATAGTGAGGAAACTGGCGAGGAGGAGCGCATCGGACAGGAGCTGCGCAGTATAGTAAGTGGATTCAATGATGACAGCAAAAATCGGCAGGTTTTGCTTCCTGCGAAATTAAAGTCAGGTGAATCTATATACTGGGAACAACAGGCGGATCGTAATACTGTTCCGATCCTGGCGGTATGCATTTTAATAATGGCTGCTTTGTATAAAAACAGATTTCGAGCTCTGGAAAAAAGAAAACAACAGGAGCGTGAATCCGTGATACGGCAGCTTCCCGAGTTTGTCAACCGGCTGGTGCTTTTGCTGAATGCGGGACTTGTACTGAGCACTGCCTTTGAACGGTCGGTAGAAGAAAGTATGGAGTTATCTGATACAAAAGACGACTATTTTTATGGAAAACTCCGGGAAATCTACGTTAATGTGAAGACCGCTAACGGTTCTATGCATCGGGAACTGCGCGAATTTGCCAGGAAGAGCGGGATCAAGGAATTGATCCGAGTAGCAAATATCATATGCGATAATGTCAGTAAGGGAACAGGATTGACGGAAAAACTCCAGGCAGAAAGTGAGATCCTGTGGATGAATCGTAAGAAAAACTGTGAAGAGCGTGGGCGATTAGCAGAGACGAAACTGACTCTGCCACTGGTGATTTTTTTACTGGTACTGATCGTTATTACGATCGCACCTGCATTGCTGGAACTGTAATAATTAAAAAAGGGAGAATAGGGAGAAATGAAAAAGATCAATGTGAAGTGGAGAAGGAAACTAAGGAGTAAAAAAGGGATGGAACTGGTCCAGGTGGCGATCCTGGTAGCACTTGCCGTTGCACTGGGACTGATTTTTAAAACAGAGATCACAGATTTTGTGAATAAGACATTTGAGGGATTAGATGGATTTAACTAAACGAAACAATAAAAGAGGGAGTTATATCATGGAAGCCTCTCTGGTACTGCCGGTTTTGATTTTTGCAGTGATCACAGTAGTTCTTATCATTATGTTTTTTTACAGCCAGATGACACAGCAAAGCCAGATGCATATTGCCCTGCGTCAGGAGGCAGGAAGGCAGACAGAGACGATGACCTCGGAACATGTTCTTGAATGGGATGGTGAGATGTATACGAAAAAGGGGTTAGCAGGAGTAACGGTAACCGGGAAGAAATACTTGCTGATGGAGCACAAAGGAATTTTGACAAAGAAGGGTGCTTTTGCTGTCAAGGGGAGCTGCAGCGGTGTGGATGCAGTTCAATATGTGCGGTATTGCAGTCTTGTCAGGGGGATAAAAAATGAACAGTAAACGTGGAAGCAGTGCCGTATTTCTTTCGGTGATACTGGCTGCCCTTATGACCATTACACTGGCGTTGATTTATGGCGTTAGAGAAGAAACGATACGAAGCCGGACGGATAGCATCGTTAATCTGGCAGGCGATTCGATTTTATCAGAATTTGATTCTTACGTTCAGGAAGAATATGGATTGTTTCTGATTCGCGGAAATGATCAGGAACTGTCTGGAAAACTGAGAAACTATATCTTGTATACGACTGGCAGCATGGAGGATATGGATGTGCAGAAAATTTCTGCTTCAGCAGGGAGATTCCTGCTGGCAGATACGGATCTGGCAAGAGAGCAGATCCTGGAACATGCCCGTTTCGCCCAGACGCAAAAGCTTCTGAGCAAAGCACCTTCTGCGGGATCTGCTGGCAATGAGAAGAAAACCAGCGAACGAACGTTGCGAGATGGAGCTGCGATCGTATCACTCCCATCAGCTGATATACCCAAAAGGAATCTGCGTGAACTGGCGGAGTCGATCGCTGATAAAAAAGATGGGATCGATGATGTGTTTCAGGCGGGCAGTGAAGGCTGGCTGATGAACCAGTATATTTTGCATTACTTTAATAATAAGAATGCTGTGGCAGATGGGGAGCATTTTTTTCAGAATGAAGTGGAATATATTTTAGGTGGAGAGTTGTCTGATCGAAAAAATGAAAAGAGAGTGGAAATCGCACTGAAAGCCATGCGGTTTCCATTGAACCTTGCACATATTTATGCAGATCCGGAGAAACGAAACGCTTTGCTGGTGATGTCAGAAGCTATCACACCTGGTGCAGCAGCTGCAGCTACTCAGCTGGCTCTGGCCGCGACGTGGGCATATGCGGAATCCGATAATGATGTGGAACTCCTCTGGGAAGGATATAAAGTTCCCTTCACCAAGGACAGTGGATCATGGGCCATAGACCTGGATGGAGCGATAGAAGGTCTGAGCGGCAAGACGGTAGTTCCAGATGTACAGAAAGGCTATGATTACGAGCAGTATCTGCAGATGCTCCTGTTCTTTCAAGACAGAGGGATGCAGACAGCACGCATCCTGGATCTGATCCAGATCAATGCAAGGTACTGTTATGACGGAGAGTTCCTCATCAGCGAGTGTGGTGTGGGGATCGATATCGATGTCATGGTCAATGACAGGAAGTATGGATATGAAAAGAAATTCTAAAGGATTCTATACATTGGAAGCAGTTATTTTTCTTCCACTGGTGCTCCTGGCTGTATTGTCCCTGGGATATTTCATGAAAGTGGAGGGCACCTGGGAAAATGCTTTTTATGGAGCGATAGATGAAAGCACGGAAGCTTGTCGCAAGGCGTATGACGGTGTGTCAGATCTGCCGGTGAAACAAAAAATACAAAAGCGGATCGAAGATGAAAACCCACAGTTGTCCAACTTGAAGGTTTCAAAGGTAAGATGTCTTTATAGGGATGCATTTAATGACAAGCTGACTTCGTATCAGGTAGAAGCAGAAATGGGATTGAAACTTCCGCTTGGATTTTCACGGGACTTTTCCTGGAAAGCAAAGGTGAAGTATCGCAACTTTGTGGGAAAGAAGCGGAGAGCATCGCCTGCAGGAGAAAAGCTTTCGCAGGAAAAAAAGGAGGATCCTGTGTGGATCTTTCCTCAGGCAGGGGAACGATATCATACGGAAACATGTACTTATGTCAAGGCGAACGCAGAAAAAATGATTTTGGACAGTGGTGTTAAAAAACGCAGAGATCCCTGTGGACTTTGTCATTCCGGCAGTTTGAAGGCGGGGAGCATCGTTTATTGCTTCCGTGATCAGGATACTTGCTATCATAAGGGGACATGCCGGGCGATACGCAGGCATAGTATAGTAGTAGACAGGACAGAAGCGAAGAACAAAGGGTATACACCATGCAGTAAGTGTGGTGGTGGATGAGTAAAAACGGAGTAATGGGAAAGGAGAAAATCATGTGGGAGAATAGCGAATTTAAAGTGGAATTCAGCAAATGTGATATGAAAGAGTTTGAGAGAGTGATGTTGTCTTCAGGACAATGCAGCTTTTTTATGCCCATGGGGTTTATGGGAAGTGAAAATGGAGAGGCGATCTGTTACGACTGCAGTGGATTTTCGCCGTTGAGCATGTACAGGATCGAGCGAACAGAGGATGCGCTTTACCTCCTGGAACAAGTTCTTCTGATCCTGGGGAAAGCGGTGGAGTACCTGATCACACCGGCTAATATTACGCTGACGACTGATACGGTTTTTTACAGCAAAGAGACGGGAGAGGTCAAAATCGCTTATGTACCGGTGGAAGGTGAGGCAGACCTGAGGAAGAACATCATTCGATTTCTGCTGCAGCTGAAGACAGAGCTTTGCGATGGAAAAGAGGAATATCTGCGGAAAACCGCACAATATATCTATTATCACAATTATTACATCCGGGATATGGTCAATAAAATCGGCAGATTTCGCAGGCAGTTGTATCGTGAAGAACACAGTGTGAATCAGACTTTGCAGGGAGCGGTATGAGCAAAAAGGGAAAAACGGAATACGACGTTGAAAAAAAATGTGCTTTGATGTAGGATAGAAGCAGACATAATGCAGTTCTGTTCCTAATACTATGTAGTAGATACATAGCAAAGGAGAGAATGCATATGAGAAACAAAAGATATGGAAGAGGCTTTGCAGGAAACGGCAGAAAGCGTCCGAAACCATCGTATTTTCCGATTGTCCTGATTCTGTGCCTTTCTGTTGGATGCGGCTATGCTACAGCAAAATATGTAGTGGATCCCGTAGTAAATTATGTGCCGCAGATCGAGAAAAAGGTGTCTGAAAAACAGGCGGACAAGGCTGCAGAAAAGAAGAAGGAACCATTTTCTGCTGCAAAGGAGACGACCAGGGTGATAGAGGATGATGTCAAGGTGAAAACCGCTGGAAAAGTATGTGGCTATGCGGTGCAGCTGGGCTGTTATTCAGATCAGGCGTCTGCAGAAAAAGCAAGGAAAGCGGTAGATCTGGAAGGCCTTCAAATCGTGGAGCAAAGAAATATGTACAAGGTTATCGGGAAGATCTGTAAAAGCAAAGAAGAAGCTCGCAGTCAGATGGCAGAACTTCCGGAAGGAACGAAAGGATTCGTTACAGAAGTGTACGAATAGCTTTTTTCCATAGCAAAGAAAAACAGAGGATGGGACAGCATGATACCTTTATCAACAAAAATGAGACCGTCTACGCTGGATGGGTTTGTGGGACAAACTCATTTCCTGTTTGAAGGCTCGCTTTTTTATAATTCTATCAAGAATAAGACATTCGATTCGGCGATTTTTTTTGGACCGTCCGGTACCGGAAAAACCACGCTGGCGCGGATCATTGCCCGCGAACTGGACAGCAATTTCGTGGAAATAAATGCATCGGTCACAGGGACCAAGGAACTGAAGACGATCCTGCAGAATGCATCAGACCGGTTTTACGGCCTGATGAAGGAGACCACATGTCTGTATGTGGATGAGGTGCATCGCTGGAACAAGCTTCAGCAGGATTCACTGTTGAAAGCCATCGAAGAAGGGATCATCAAGTTTATCGGGAGCACGACAGAAAATCCGTATTTTTCGGTAAATAATGCGATTCTAAGCAGAGTGAGAAATATTTACGAGTTCAAACGTTTGAGTCCGAATGACATCATGGTGCTTCTTAAGAGGACTCTTGAGGATACAGACAAAGGGTTTGGAGCCTTGCAGATTTCTTATGATGAGAATGCACTGCGGACGCTGGCGGAAATGAGCGGTGGAGATTGTCGGGTCGCACTGGATACGCTGGGATTCATCGTGGACAATCTGTCAGAAGGCAGTACGCTGGATTCTGAGATCGTAGCGGAAGCGATGCAGAGACAGACAACGTTTTACGATAAGGAAGAAGATAAGTACAACCTTTTATCGGCTTTGCAGAAATCCGTGCGAGGAAGTGATCCGGATGCTGCGGTTCATTATCTGGCGCGACTGCTTCACGGTGGTGCGGATGTTGTTATGATCGGCAGAAGACTTTTGGTGATGGCCAGTGAAGATGTGGGAATGGCATATCCCAGTGCGATCTCTGTCGTGACGGCATGTGTGCAGGCAGCGCAAATGGTGGGCCTGCCGGAAGCACGGATCAACCTGGCTCAGGCGGTGGTACTGCTGGCATCCTGCCCGAAGTCGAATGCTTCCTATATGGCTCTGGAGCAGGCATCTGCAGATTTAAAGGGGCGTAAGATCGAGGATGTCCCGGCACATCTGAAAGATTCCCATTACAGTGGGGCTGCGAAGCTGGGACGGGGGCTGGACTATAAGTACCCTCACGCATATGGAGGGTATGTGACACAGCAATATTTACCGGATGATCTGTATCAGGAAGGTGTTAAGTATTATCATCCAACGGAAAATGGGAGCGAAGCATCTTTTAAAAAATACTTAGAAGAACTGGAGCGAATCGATGAAAGAAATAAGAAGGGCTGAGAATGCAGGGTTTTGTTTTGGTGTGAAACAGGCTATCGAGAAAGCGGAAAAAGCAGCGGAACAGAATCCGGGAGAAATCTATTCAATGGGATCGCTGATCCACAACGAACGCGTCACCAGAGATCTGGAGAAAAGAGGAATACGTGTGATCGAAAGCCTGGATGAAATCAGTGCTCCGGGGACGGTGAAAGATGTGCAGGTAAGAGATGCGACGCCAAAGGTGATCATCCGCTCTCATGGGGAAGGCAGAGCCCTTTATCAAAAAGCCGAAGAACGTGGTATCGTATTGATCGATGCAACTTGCCCGTTTGTGGCGAGGATCCATCACCTGGTCAACGATACCGATAAACAGGTGGTGATCGTTGGAGATCGAAATCATCCGGAAGTCCTGGGAATTTCCGGGTGGTGCAGGAAGCCTGCTGTTATAGTGAGCTCTTATGAAGAGGCTTGCGAGATTCCGGAAGATGACCTTTTTGTAGTGACGCAGACGACGATTCGAGAGCAGATGCTGCGGGATGTGCTGCGGGCACTGGAAGAGCAGGGCAAGATCTATCAAGTCAATAATACGATCTGTAATGCGACTTCAAAGCGTCAGGAATCATGTGAAAAACTGGCTCGTGAATCGGACCTGATGATCGTTGTTGGTGGCAGAAACAGTTCTAATACGAAGAAATTGTATGAAATTTCTAAAAAAAATTGTGCGAATAGCTATTTTGTTGAAAATATTGAAGATTTACCGTTGAAAGAAGTGGCAAAATGTAATAGAATAGGAATAGCGGCGGGTGCCTCGACACCCGAATGCACTATTAAGGAGGTTATTGCCAGCATGAGTGAAATGACACTTGAAAACAATGAATTAAACATGAACGATCTTATGGACGAAATCGAAAAGTCTTTGAGATTACCCAGAGGTGGCGAAGTAGTCACAGGAAAAGTACACCAGGTAACGGACAAAGAAGTCATTGTAAACCTGGGA
>ERZ1026880.75-NODE-75-length-55787-cov-25.186248_pt1 | contig 55787 bp, 75 predicted proteins | sample MGYA00380170_ERZ1026880 | MGnify/ENA primary metagenome ERZ1026880 (study PRJEB33269, sample SAMEA4719806) | human gut metagenome | biome: human-associated habitat; feature: organic feature; material: feces | place: Cameroon | collected 2013-10 ...
GGATATTTTTGAAAAACAAAAGCAGTATCCAAGAGGGCTCGTAACACGCCTAAATTTCTATCTCCTTATATACGGCTATAACTGTGGGGATGTGCCCCTGACGAGCTCTCCTGAATACTGCTTTAGAACTACTACAAAACTATTCTCGCCCGGGAACAAACTACGCCTGTAATCTTCTGGACTCAATTAAAGTCCTTTAGTTATAGGCTATTCTTATGCACAAATTTAAGGGGAGGCAGCAAGAATGGCAAAAGTTAAGAAGGTCTCAGACTCTTCTCAACCTATGAGGCCTGCTATAACTCCAGAAGCCAGAGAGAATCAAATGATATCTCTAGCCGTCGATCTTGCCGAGAAGCAATTGCGTGAAGGCACTGCTTCGTCTCAAGTCATTACACACTATCTTAAGCTGGGATCGACCAAGGAGCGTATCGAGAAAGAGATACTCGAAAAACAGAAAGACCTTATAGCTGCGAAGACTAAGCAGATTCAATCCGCTGAGCGAGTTGAGGAATTATACCTTAATGCTATTAATGCCATGAAAAGATACAGCGGACATGGCGACGAAGATTTCGACGGTGATGACAATGATTATTAGAACATATTCAGAGCTCATCACTTTGCCGACATTCGAAGAGCGATATGCATATCTAAAGCTTGATGGAAAGGTTGGACAAGACACTTTCGGTTATGATCGATATCTGAATCAGGAATTCTATCAGCGAGACGAAGAATGGAAACGAATTCGCAATTATGTAATCCTAAGAGATAATGGCTGCGATCTCGGAATAGAAGGCCGTGAGATTCATGGTAAGATTCTTGTCCATCATATGAATCCAATTACTAAAGAGGACCTTATGCGAAGAAGTCGATATCTTCTTGATCCAGAGTACCTGATATGCACAGTTAAACTGACACATGACGCTATTCACTATGGCGACGAAAATATACTAATCAAAGATCCAATAGTAAGAAAAAGAAACGATACATGTCCTTGGAAGCACTAAAGGAGGTTCAGTATGGCTGATAGCATTTACAAGCGATTCACGAAAAGGCTGAAAGACGGAAGTGTCACATTGATTTCTAATTCTTATAGCCCAAAAGTTTTGTACAGAGTATTTAAACGTCTTTGCGAGCTTGAGGAAAAGATCGAGAAAGGGGAACTTGTAACCAAAGAATGGCATGATGAGCAAATTCATCGTCTTAAAGAAGATATCAAGTATTTAAAGGAGGCATGATATGACTAGCATCTTGGAGTCTATCAAGAAGCTATTAGGCATCACAGAAGAGCAAAAGAATTTCGATGCAGATCTAATTATGTATATAAATTCTGTGTTTGTAATTTTGCATCAAATGGGAGTCGGACCGGAAAAAACTTTCAGCATTACGGATGAGTTAAATATATGGGACGAATTTATACCTGAAGCCAAAGTAGTTGAACTTGTTAAGCCATATATTTACTTAAAAGTCAAGCTCATGTTTGATCCTCCTCTTAGCTCCTCTGTTCAGACTGCTATGGAAAAAATTATAGCGGAGCACGAATGGAGATTGACAAACAATACAGAATCTGCATCCGAAGAAGAGGAGGAATAAAAAATGAATAAATTTTATCGTTATGGAGTGCCACATTCGACAGAGCTTTACCATCACGGTGTAAAAGGCATGAAGTGGGGTGTAACCAAAAATGTAGCAACAGGAGTTTCTAATGCTGCTAGCAGCTCTTCTGGAATAATAAATTCGGTAAGCAATATTTCGAAAACAGCTTCTTCAAAGAAGTACGATAACAGTCTTAGTCAAATGTCCGATCAAGAGTTGAATAAAAGACTCAATCGATTGAACATGGAAAAGAACTATAAGACTTTGCTCTCCGAGAAGAGAACATCCAGAGGCGCAACCTATGCGAAAGAAGCATTGAGCATCGTTGGAAACGTTGCAGCCATCACTGCTTCAGTTGCTACCACCGCCATAGCAGTAAAGAAGCTTATGAATAAGTAGGAACTGTCTATTAACGACTTTAAAGAAAGGAGATAGATAATGTCGTTATCCAATACAGCCACTCCTAAATATTATGGCCAGTTTCGTGATGCCGTGATGAGGGGCGAAATTCCGGTTAACAAAGAGATCGAGATGGAAATGCATCGAATAGACGATCTTATAGCGAATCCGGGTATATGGTATGACGACCAGGCTGTTGAGGGGTGGATCGACTTTTGCGAAAGCGAACTTACATTGACCGATGGCGAGGATCTTAAGCTGCTTGACACCTTCAAACTATGGGGCGAGCAGGTATTTGGATGGTATTACTATGTAGAAAGGAGTATCTACAGTCCATCACCAGACGGACATGGAGGTCATTATGTCAAACGGTCTATTAAAAAGAGACTAGTAAACAAACAATATCTAATCGTAGCCAGAGGTGGAGCGAAGTCTATGTATGCCGAGAGTATACAAGGATACTTCCTCAACGTAGATACATCTACAACTCACCAGATAACTACAGCCCCGACTATGAAACAAGCAGAGGAGGTTATGTCTCCTCTTCGTACAGCTATAACAAGAGCTAGAGGACCGCTGTTTAAGTTTCTCACAGACGGATCTCTACAGAATACCACAGGATCGAAAGCGAATCGAGTCAAGCTGGCCTCAACTAAGAAAGGTATAGAGAATCTTCTTACCGGTTCTTTGCTGGAAGTCAGACCGATGAGCATTGATAAGCTTCAAGGTCTTAGATGTAAGATTGCAAGTGTCGACGAATGGCTATCTGGCGATGTCCGTGAAGATGTTATAGGCGCTATCGAGCAAGGCGCTTCAAAGAACGATGACTATCTTATCATAGCAACCAGTTCAGAAGGCACGGTTCGTAACGGAAGCGGCGACACAATCAAAATGGAGTTGGCCGAGATCCTAAAAGGCGAGTATATAAATCCGCATGTCTCTATCTGGTGGTACAAGCTAGATTCAGTTGATGAAGTTGCTGATCCAGATATGTGGGTGAAGGCTCAACCTAACCTTGGAAGAACGGTCAGCTATGAGACATACCAGCTTGAAGTAGAAAGAGCTGAGAAAGCTCCTGCAGCGAGAAATGATATCCTGGCAAAACGCTTTGGAATCCCGACCGAAGGTTACACTTATTACTTTACATATGAAGAAACGCTTCCTCATAGAAAGAGAGATTATTGGCAGATGCCATGTGCTATGGGTGCGGACCTTTCTCAAGGTGATGACTTTTGTGCATTCACTTTCCTGTTTCCTCTTCCTAGAGGAGAGTTCGGAGTTAAGACAAGGAACTATATTACGGAGCTTACTCTGATGAAACTTCCGTCCGCTCTTAGAGTAAAGTACGACCAATTCATCGCAGAAGGGACGTTGATAGTAATGCCCGGCACTGTTCTAGAAATGATGGATGTCTATGACGATCTGGACAAGCACATAATTGAATGCGGTTATGATGTTCGATGCTTCGGATATGATCCTTATAATGCTAAGACTTTCGTCGAGAGATGGGAAGCGGAGAATGGCCCGTTCGGAATAGAGAAAGTTCCCCAGGGAGCTAAAACAGAATCCGTTCCATTGGGCGAGTTAAAGAAACTATCGGAAGAAAGGATGCTCCTATTCGATGAGGAACTTATGACTTTCACTATGGGTAACTGTATCACCCTGGAAGATACAAATGGAAACAGAAAGCTTCTTAAGAAGCGCTATGACCAAAAGATCGACGCTGTGGCAGCCATGATGGATGCTTACATAGCCTATAAAGCTAACAAAGATGCTTTCGAGTAATAAAAGGAGTAATCGCAATGGCAACAACATTTGGCGAAAGACTAAAACATGCATGGAACGCATTCCGGAATAGAGATCCGACGGAGAATTATTCGGACCAAGGCATGACCTATACATATCGTCCGGACCGTCCTCGTATGACCAGAGGAAACGAGCGCTCAATAGTAACGGCAATCTACAACAGAATAGCTCTCGATGTTTCGTCCTTAACATTTAAACATTGCAAGTTAGATGACACGGGCCGCTATCTTTCCGAAGTGGACTCGGACTTTAACAAATGCCTCAACATAGAGGCCAACATCGACCAAACAGGAAGAGCATTCATTACAGACCTTGTTCTTTCAATGCTTGACGAAGGAGTTGTAGCAGCTGTCCCAATTGACACGGCATTCAATCCCAACGTCACAGATTCGTATAAGATTCTCACAATGCGGACTGGCAAGATTATTGAATGGATGCCGTCGTTTGTTAAAGTACAAGTTTACAATGATCGGACCGGAAGACGAGAAGACATTGTTGTTCCTAAGAGCAGGACAGCCATTATAGAGAATCCCTTCTTTGCAGTCATGAATGAGCCAAATTCGACCATGCAGCGACTCATAAGAAAGCTTAATCTACTTGACTACATTGACGAGCAGAGTGGAGCCGGCAAGCTAGACTTGATCATTCAGCTTCCTTATGTTATCAAGACCGATGCTAGAAAGAAGCAGGCCGAAGATAGACGTAAGGATATCGAAATGCAACTCGCTGGATCGAAGTATGGTATTGCATATACCGATGGCACAGAACGAATTACTCAGCTTAATCGACCGGTGGAGAATAATCTCATGAAGCAGATTGAGTATCTAACCAACATGCTTTACGGCCAGCTCAACATGAGTCAATCAATACTTGATGGAACGGCAGACGCAAAGACCATGCAGAACTACTATTCTCGCTTGATCGACGTTATCGCAACCGCAATTATTGACGAATTTAAACGGAAATTCCTGACTAAAACTGCGAGAACTCAAAAACAGTCTGTCAAGTATTTCAGAGATCCGTTCAAGCTTGCTTCCTTGACCGATATTGCCGATGCTGCTGACAAGTTTACTAGAAATGAGATTCTTTCTAGCAACGAAATTCGTCAGGGTATGGGCATCGAACCTTCCAGTGATCCGAAAGCGGACCAATTGAGAAACAGCAATATGCCTCAAGAAGACAGTGGTATGGCCACCCCTCAAGTTCTAGTCGAACCTAACGGTCAAGGAAATGAGGATGGTAGCGAATCAGGCGACATTTCTGGTGCCGACATACAAGCATTTTTAGGAGATTAAAAGTCTCTGGATAAAAGGAGTAAAAATAAAATGGATAAAAACAAATACGATTTCGCTGGTTGGGCTACTCGCGTAAATCTTAAGTGTTCCGATGGCAGAACCATCACGAAGGACGCATTTAAGAACAACGATGGTCAAGTAGTTCCTCTTGTATGGAATCACCAGCACAATGATCCTTTGAACGTCCTTGGACATGCACTGTTGGAGAATCGCGATGAAGGCGTATATGCGTATTGCGAGTTCAATGACACGGAGTCCGGACTGGCAGCAAAGCAGTTGGTCGAGCATGGCGACGTTACAGCGTTGTCCATTTATGCCAACCAGCTTAAGCAACAAGGCGGTAATGTTCTTCACGGATCTATTAAAGAAGTAAGCCTTGTTCTAGCCGGAGCTAATCCCGGCGCATTTATCGATTCTGTCATCAGACACGGTGAGGAGTCCGACGAGGAAGCTATTATCTTCTCTGGCGAAGACATATCGCTATACCATGCAGATGATGCAAGCGTCCCCTCCGACAATTCCGAAGCAGTTGTTCATGCTGATGGAAATAAAGAAAACGAAGAGAACAAACAAGGAGAATCCAGTCAAATGGAAAACAAACCGGCGGAAGCCAACAAAGAAAAGACCGTACAAGAAGTATGGGACTCGCTCACAGAAGAGCAAAAAACAGTCGTATACGCCGTAATCGGCCAAGCAGTCGAAAACTCAAAAAATAATCCTGAAGGAGAAGAAGAAACCATGAAGCAAAATGCATTCGACAAAGACAACACGAACAACACTCTGCAACACGCCGATTTCGCAGGCGTACTCGCAAACGCAAAGCGCTCCGGCAGTCTCAAAGACGCTGTTATGGACAGTGGTCTTGAAGAAACTCTGCAACACGCTGTAACAGATTCCGGCAGCAGCACCGTTACTTATGGTATGGCTGATGTAGGCTATCTGTTCCCTGATGCAAGAAACGTAAATAACACTCCCGACTTCATTGCAAGAGACATGGAGTGGGTTGGCAAGGTTATGCGTGCGGCTAAGCACCTTCCTTTCTCTCGCGTTAAGTCTATTCATGCGAACATCACTATGGATGAAGCTCGCGCGAAGGGTTACACGAAGGGTGCCAAGAAGACCGAGGAAGTATTTGCTTTGCTTAAGCGTACTACCAGTCCTACGACCATTTACAAGAAGCAAAAGATGGACCGCGATGACATCGTTGACATTACCGATTTCGACGTTGTTGCATGGCTGAAGGGTGAGATGCGTCTCATGCTTGACGAGGAAATCGCCCGTGCAGCTCTTATCGGTGACGGTCGTACTGCCGGCAGCGATGACAAGATCAGCGAAGATTGCATTCGTCCCATCTACAAAGATGCAGACCTGTATGCAATTCACAAGAATTTCGAACTCGGCGCAAACGAAGGCGACGCAGAAAGAGCAAAGGCGTTCATCCGCATGGCTATTAAGTCTCGTAAGGAATACAAAGGTTCCGGCAATCCCGTATTGTTCACGACCGAAGACATTCTTACGGACTGCTTGCTGCTCGAAGATGCAAACGGCCGCGTGATCTACGAAACCGCTGACAAACTTAAGACCGCTCTCCGCGTTGCTGATATCGTTACTGTTCCTGTTATGGAAGGTATCACTCGTGAAGGTTCCGGCACGTTGGCTAACAAGAACCTCAACTTGCTCGGCATCATCGTTAACATGGCAGACTACAGCTTCGGCGCAGACAAGGGTGGCGCTGTAAGCTTGTTCGACGACTTCGATATCGACTTCAACCAACAAAAGTACCTTATCGAGACTCGTTGCTCCGGCGCTCTTACGAAGCCTTATTCCGCTATCGTCATCGAAGAAGCAGTTGCGAAATCCTAATTAAACCGAAATTTAAGAACGAGGTGACACTATGAATATCGTAGAAGCACTCAAGAATTTCTTTGCCAAGTTGAGCGGTAATCGTCCGGCTGGCAGCACTGCCTACGAAGTTGTCAAGAATGCAGGTGAGGATCTTCCCAACATCCGCATTATTTATAACGAGAAAGACAGCAAATACCACATGTACAAGAGAAACGCGAAAGGTGTGTTCGTTGCTACTTATACGGGCGCAATGAATGACAGCGGCCAAATCGTATGGACCGCAGTTTCCGCTTAAGCGTAAAAAAAAAATCAAAACTGAGATCTAGGAGGTAACCATGCCAAAATTCTTTGGAAAAATCGGATATGCTGAACTTGCTGAAACCTCACCCGGTGTATGGGAAGAAAAAATTACAGAGCATGAGCATTACGGTGAAGTAGTCAGGAATACAAGCAAACTAGTTACCTCCGATAATCTCAACGACAACGTCGATGTCAATACTGAGATCAGCATCATTGCAGACACTTATGCTATCGAAAATTTCAGTTCGATGCGTTATATCGAATACATGGGGGCAAAGTGGAAAATTACTACAGTTGAGCCAAAATATCCGAGGCTCATTCTGTCAATAGGAGGATTGTACAATGCGAGATAGAGTAACAGGAGTTCACGCTAAGCTTGTTGAAGTCCTTGGCTCCAGTAACGTATATTATCAACCTCCTACTTCCCTGCAAATGAAGTACCCCGCTATAGTCTATGAGCGTAGCGACATTAACAATCGTTATGCCAATAATGGAGTCTATGGCCAAATGGGGGTTTATCAAGTAACGGTCATCGACAAAAACCCGGATAGCGAAATCGTCGCAAAAGTATCCCAATTGCCAATGTGCAATTTCGATAGACATTTCGAATCCGACAATCTGAATCACGATGTATTCACACTATACTATTAATTGGAGGATAAATTATGGCTGAAACTAAGAAGCTTTCTTGGGACAAGGCCGGCGAACGCTTGTATGAAACTGGCGTTAAGCAAGGCGTGCTTTATGTCCAATCGGCAGAAGGAAAATATCCCAAAGGCGTAGCATGGAACGGTCTTACAGCAGTAACGGAGAGTCCCTCTGGTGCCGAAGCTACCGCTCTTTATGCAAACGACGAAAAATATGTAGAACTCATCTCCAATGAAGAGTTCGGCGGCACGATTGAAGCGTACACCTACCCTGACGAATTCGCAGCATGCGACGGTTCGGCTGAACTTGCTACTGGCGTTAAGGTCGGTCAGCAAAAGCGTAGCGCTTTCGGTCTCGTCTACAAAACTACTATCGGTAACGACACCGAGGGTAACGAACACGGTTACAAGCTTCACCTGGTGTACGGCTGCAAAGCCCAACCTTCGGAGAAGGCTTATGCAACGATCAACGACAGCCCCGAGGCTATCACTTTCTCGTGGGAATTTACAACCACTCCTGCGGCAGTTTCTGGTCTTAAACCCACCGCTCATATCGAAATCGATTCGTTGAAAGCGGACAAAACTTGTTTGGCAGCTTTGGAAGCGAAACTTTTCGGCAGCGAAACCGAAGATGCAACTCTTCCTCTTCCCGACGAAGTAAAGACTCTTATGACACCTGCGGCGTAACATATTCCGCGGCGAATAGCTAGTCTAATTTAATGGAGCCGTATTCAGGTAAGCTGGCGGCTCCTTTTCTTTTTAATAAACAAATTTAAAGGAGATTATCGAAAATGATCAAGAAAACAATCACTTACACGGACTATAACGGAACTGAGAGAACGGAAAACTTCTATTTCAACCTTTCCAGAGCTGAAGCGGTAGAAATGGAAATTGGAACCACAGGCGGTCTTGCAGAAAGAATTCAAAGAATTATCGATGCAAAAGATAACGCCGAGATTATTAAGATCTTCAAGGAACTTGTCTTGAAATCTTACGGTGTAAAGAGTGAAGACGGCAAGAGGTTCATCAAATCTGAAGAGCTCTCAACAGCTTTCTCTCAGACCGAGGCATATTCACAGCTGTTTATGGAATTGGCCACAAATGCAGATGCTGCGGCAGAATTCGTAAACGGCATTGTTCCGGCTATGGAAGCCAAAAAGAACAGTTAAGTATAAATAAGAGAGGTAACATATATGGGACATACTCATACTGTAGTAGATAGCGATACTAATCACTTTGTTATAGATCCGATTACGAGGCAGATAACGAACGAAACGAAGAAACTGTGCTTGGTGAAAGGGGATCATAACTCGGAAGTATTTACTTTCGAAGTCCCTCTCAAAGTAGAGGAGCATGATATGTCCCTTTGTAACCGGATTGAAGTGCACTTCATCAATGTAGAAGGGAAATCCACTCGAAACAAAAGCGAAAAAGTGTATGAGGTCCAAGACTTTGCCGTGGACCAAGATGATCCGAATAAGATGACATTCAGCTGGCTAATTTCCGGTGACGCTACAAAATATGCCGGAAACTTGAGTTTCATTGTCCGTTTCGCATGCATTCCGGATGACGATGGGGTAGTAGCTTACTCCTGGAATACTACTATCTATAGTGGCATCACTGTTCTTGATACCATCAGTAATTCTGAGATGGTTCTTGAAGAGTATAAAGATATTCTTCAAGAATGGTATAACAAGCTTATAGCTGTCACAGATGGCGCAATTGACATGAACACGAAAGGGCCGGTCAAATTTTGGGTTGGCACTCATACTGAATATACTGAGCTTACTGATATCCAGGAAGATTGTCTGTACATTATTACAGATGAAGATAAGGTAAAGGAAGTGTCAGACAGAGTAACTCAGCTGGCGACGGATCTTGCAAATGAAGTTACCGAAAGACAAACTGCCGACACAAATCTTACGAACAGTATCAATACATTAGGAACAGGTCTTGGCAACATAGCAACCGAATTGCGAGGTGCTGATACTGTCTTGGGAAACTCAATAAACGAAGTTGAGGAATATATAGAAGGTGTTCCAGAAAGAGTGGAAACACTAGAGAAACTTATTAAACAGCACTACATTACTTTTTCAAGCGACCAGCCTTTTACATTGAGTTCAAGTGTTACCGGTAGCGTAGCTTGGCCAGGTAATCTGGAATATCGAACCGATGACTCTGTTTGGACTGTTTGGGATCGAGCATCCGCGATAACTGCTGTCCAGGGTGGAGAAGATCATAATAATGAGTACCGTATTTACTTACGAGGTAAAGGAAATAAAACTATTTGCGGAAATACAAATTACGGTGGCAACGGTAATAAGTTTGTACTAACTGGCGATGGTGATATACATTGCTCTGGTAATATAGAAAATCTTCTAGACTATGAAATTACTAGAGATGGAGATCATCCTCCAATGGGAGATTGGTGTTTCTATCAATTATTCAAAGATTGCACAAATTTGGTATCTGCTCCAGAATTGCCCGGGATTTATTTAGCAAATTCTTGCTATCAAGGGATGTTTGAAGGATGCACATCATTGACTCAAGCACCAGAACTTCCTGCTACTAAATTATTCGGAGATTGCTATCTAGAGATGTTCAAAGGCTGTACTTCACTCACCAAAGCTCCTGCTCTTCCAGCAACCAGTGTTTCAAGTGGTGCATATAAATATATGTTCTATGGATGCACCGGACTATTATTGCCGCCTGCTCTTCCTGCCACCAGTGTAACCAGCGAGGGCTATTATGGCATGTTTATGGGTTGCAAGAGCATGGCACGCTTGCCAAAACTACATATCACTGGTATTGGCATGAATAGCTGTGTGAACATGTTCTATAGTTGTCCGCTTATAAAAATATCTAATACAGAAACAGACGAAGAATACAGGTATGCATGGAGAATCCCAACAGAAGGAACTATACCTGATATGGACTGGCCATCATCTGGATGGAGTACAGATATGTTTAAGTATACTGGCGGCACTTTCACTGGAAGCCCTAATATTCATACAACTTACTACACAAACATGCTACCAGTATAGGTACAACATAATCACTCAAGGAGGAATCTTATGTTTTACGTAAATGGAAATTATCCCTCCTTTATAAAGAAAGGACAATATGTAAGTCTGTCGGCAAAGCTTAAACGACGTGACATAAAAAAGGGTGACCTCATAACAATAGAAGATCACCCTTATCGTGTCCTCAAAAGGAAGTTCAATATTGCAGAAGTACTGGGTATGGAGAATTGTTATGCATCTTCTGACGGCTGGGGTATTCAATACGACTATCCTCCGAGAACAGTCGAATTCAAACACGGCACGATAGGGCAGCCATATTCGGAAAGTACGCTCGACACGTATCTAAACGAGACATACTACGCGACACTGTCTGATGAACTGAAACAAGCAATTGTTCCAAAAACAATTACGCATGATATGTGGACTAGCACGCCAATAAAACCGACAAGCGGAAATTACTATCGTTTGACCACCGGATCAGGCAACGCGTATTATTATGCACTTAAAGATACGGCTGAGACATTATCTCGTAACATCTATGCGCCGTCTCTTCGTGACATCCTGGACTATCTCGATACTCCTCAAAATGGAGATTTCTTGATAAACGATATTCTGCAAATGTTTTGGAATAAAACTGAGGGCATTGCCGCCGAGAAAATTTGGCTCAGAAGTGCCAGCTTTGTTACACCGAGGATAACCGACTACATTCTTCAACTACGAACATATAACGGATATTATATAGCTTCGGAAAATCAGAGTTCGTATGACAAGATCACCTCAGCTCGTCCTGTCTTTTGTGTCGATCTGGACAAGATCACTTGGTCTCATGTTGACGAGGTGACCTAAGATGCAAGTATATAAAAGTAAATATACTGGTAGGCAGATCGACGAATATCTCGACAAAGCTAGCAAAATCGACGAGACAGTTAAAGAGCTGTTGAACTCTGGCCTGACAGCAAAGTATTACACTAAAGAATTCACCAAAGCAGACTTTACACAAGTCGGAACAGAGCAAAAGTATGTTCTCGCAATAAAGAAAGAAGAGCATGGTCTTAACAATGCATATGTCATGAAAATGATAATAAACGATGAGCCCACCAGCTGCATATACGAAGATAAAACATTGTCTACAGGCACTGTAAAAATTTACGTGACTATAGACTTGGCCAATAAAAGCCAGTATAACGGAAAAATCTACCTGAAAGGAGAATAGAACATGGCAATAGTAGATACTAAAAAAGATCTTAAACTTGGTCAGAGCGTTGCCGAAGCGGTCCAAAATGCCGATGATAACTTTACTACACTATTCGACAACCAAGACGATCTACAGACACAGATAAACGGTAAAGAAGCTAAATTTGATAAAAACACAGCATTCAATAAGAACTTTGCGACAGATAAACCTGTAATGGACGGCACTACTGCAAGCGCTGGTTCAGCAAACACTGTTGCAAGAGGCGACCACAAACACCCGACCGATACAAGTCGCCTGGCTGTAAACCCTGACGGAACAAATAACCTAATTGTAGATGGCAAAATTAATACCAAATACATTCCTGATTCCGTTCTCGGTCAGCTCGAATATAAAGGAACCTGGGATGCATCCGCAGGTACTAGTGGTCTGACAGTCGAGAAAGGTCACTATTATATCTGTTCGAAAGCAGGCAGCAAATACCCGAATGCGTCAGCTTCTTCCGTATCCTTTGCGGTAGGAGACTGGGTTGTATATAACGGAACATCCTGGGATAAGGTAGACAATACCGATGCCGTGACTATGGTCAATGGCCAAATCGGTAATGTACAAACTTATAAAGGTACTTATTCTGGTTCCACAACGTATCACCCAGGCGATATTGTAACAGGTACAGATGGATGCTTGTATCTGTTTATCAACAGTATGGCAGCAAACGGTAAGTTATTGACAGATAAAGCCGCTTGGAAAATCTTCGGTAAGACTTATGATAACGCTACGACAAGTGCTGCGGGATTGATGTCCGCTACCGACAAGACCAACCTTGACAAAAATACGTCAGCTCGTCATACGCATGGCGACCTTGCATTGCTCGAAAGTTACGACCAAACAAACGCTAACATCAAAGATGCGGTAGCCAAGAGACACAAGCATGAAAACTGGATGACCCTCGATAATATTACAGCAGCTTACACGACCGAAGAAAAGCAAAAGCTTTCTGAAATCGATGACAGTCTACTTGGCAAAACATTCGACGAGTTCGGCAAGGTTGTGGATGTGAAACTTAATGGCGAAACCGTGCTTGACAGCAATGGCGTGGCTGTACTAAACATTGGCTATCATGTCGAGCTGACCCAAAATAGTGATGGAACAATACCTGGCGTTACAGAAGAACAGCTGATAATGCTCTCGGATGATCCAACAAGTTATATTGTTCTTTCAACAAAGGTTCCTGTTGAGCACAGAATATATAAAAAGTTTAACACCAATGGCGACCCTGAGTTTACCTATGTATCTAAAGACGGAAAGATTTCAGTTCTGACCGTTAGTACTACTGGTGGTAACTTGACAGAAGTATCTGCTGAACTTACAAAAAATAAATCTACATCTCTTTCTGCAAGTTCCACAGATACGCAGTATCCTTCTGCAAAAGCCGTTGTCTCATATGTAGGCGGTCAGATTAAGATTACCGACATTAAGAAGCCGGGCGAAAATGGAACAAGTATCGTCAATTCAACCACAAAGATTGCAACGTTGCCTAATATAAACTTGGGAAATGGCTCTGCTTCGTATGCAGCGAACAGTTCTTCGTGGGTAACGAAAACAATAAACAGTAAGACATACTATGGCGTGGTCGTACCTGCTGGATTTAAGGCGATGCTGAATGCAAACGGCGAACAATTGCTTTGCCAGCTTATTTACGACAGCTCGACTAAGAAGTTCACAGCCTGCATTGCTGAAAAGCAAGCTGTAACAATCATAAGTGAAGCTCCTGCTTATGCATAAGCATTGTATGAGATTTTTTAAGGAGGTAATACAATGGCAGTAAAACTTGGCAGCACAATGCAAGAGTTGATCGATGCAGTGAACGATGCTTCAGCTGCGCCATCTAATATGGTGACTACTGACACTGTACAAACTATTAATGCAGCTAAGACATTTTCCAAAGAAGTTGCATTTGATAATCAGATAAGAGCAAACGGTAGTGTTGGTACAGCTGGACAAGTGCTGACTTCGCAGGGTACTAACAAGGCACCAGTATGGAAAACGCCGAGTAGCGGAAGCGAGCCGTATTATATTGAGCTGACAAGTAGTACAGGCTCCATCACTCAAGCCCAATTAGATGCTCTCAAAGCTGATAGTCAAAGCTATATTGTATATAAAGGTACTAGTACCGAATTTATTTACCGCCGTCAGTATTATTTACAATCATCAAGTTTGACATCGGTGATAATGACTTACGCCTATATAAAAGAGCCTTACATTTACGAAATACACATATACAACGATCTAAGTTATACGAGAACCTATACAGATATTGAAGATCAGAACAACAAAGTAAGCTATATTAATAGCGGCAACAAAACTAGTTATGTTTATTACCCTAGTGTTAAGGCCGTTGCAGATTATGTAGACTCAAAAATTAGTAATATTAGCGTCGGCAATACTCCAAAGATGCCTACAATACAGATTCAAGGCATTACAGCTACTCAGTATGGCCCTTATGGTGAACTTCTTGGGCATAACTTTAAAGTATCTCCACAAAAAAGCTGCGTAATCGAAATAAAAGTCAAAACCGTATTTGGCAATTGGCAAGTTGGTGACATCTTGCTCTTAAGTTACCAGAAGAAAAATCTAAGAAATAGCGGCGAAAACAAATACAGATATAAATTACGTAATTTTGTTTCTAAAGAGATAGACGAAGCCGATGTAGAGAACGGATATGCAATAATAACTAATACTGTCGAGTATTTTAATGGACGTAAAACTATCAATCCATTTGTCAATTCGCATTCACTTGGCTCAACAAAAGTAAATACAACATACGTGCGTCTTGCTAGGAATATTATGAGCGACGATGGTAGGATGGTTATCTCAAGAGATTTTTCTAATAAGGAAACAATGAGAGTTGCTTTTGGCGGAATGAGCCTAACACGCTACAATGATAACGAAGAAATGGATATAATTATTAAGTAAAAACCTTTAGGGTTGCCGTGTTATTTCCCTTCGGGGGTATGTGAGTGTCGCCCTTCGGGGTTGACGGGTTGGCGCCCTTTTTTGTGTGAAATAACGAGTACAAAAAAAACATCATAATTAAAAGGAGGCTAAATAGATCAACATGTGGAACGTAATCAAACATGCAGCCTTGTTTCTGTGGTGTCTTCCTCAGAACATTGTAGGATTATTTGTTCTAGCCTTTACTAAATTGCAAGGCGCTAAAACAAGTCTCTACAATGGTGCCTTTGTGACCAGATGGAAATACGGCAGCGGAGTATCCCTTGGTTGCTTTATTTTTATTCCGGAATCGAGCAACGACAAGACACTAAAGCATGAATACGGGCATTATCTAGATGGTAGATGCCTAGGCCCTCTATATCTATTTGTTATCGGTTTGCCGTCCATAATCTGGGCGGCTTTTTTCGATGCTTATAGAAAGAAACACAATGTGAGCTACTATGATTTCTATACCGAACGTAGAGCTGACAGGCTAGGCGAAGTAGAAAGAAACTAATAAGGAAACCAATAACAATGTGGGAAACAATTTTAAAGACGGTAGTGACAGTTCTCGTTACTCTGATTATCACCCTTCTGTTCAATGGCTTTATCAATCTCCCGAAACGTAAGAAAAAGAGAGAAGAAGATGAAGCCGCTGAGCAAGAAGCGCTCAAAAACGGAATACTAGAAGCTGTCAACGAAGGCAACGACAAGATCTACGATGAATTGCGGAAGCAATCTCAATTCGACAAAGAAACAAAAGAAGATCTCAAGTTGTGTAAGCTGGGATTGCAAACAGTTATAAAGTACGATCTAAAAACCCTTTATGAAAAATCAATAAACAAAGGATACGCTTCAATTGAGACAAAAGATGAACTTGAGCGTATGTACCAGGTTTATCACAGTCTTGGAGCCAATGGCGTTATAGACGGCGTAAGAGCTAAGTTTATGTCATTACCAGAATCACGGCCCACTAAGAAAAGAGACTAAAGGAGACATGTAATATGGATCAACTAACTATATTCTATGCGCAATATGGATGGCAGCTAACGTTGATTGCAATTCTTGGTATTGTCTTGCTCGGAATTCTAAAAGAGGTAAATGCTTTCTCGAAAGTAGATAAACCTAATCGTAAACCGATTTATCTTTTGTTCTCGGCAGGATTCTCGATAGTCGCCTCCGGTATTTACCTGCTAATTATAGGCAAATTCGAAATCAATTATTTTGTAGGTGCTGCTGGGGCAATCTATGCAATTAACCAAGTTATGTATGCTACATATGAAAACACAAAGTTGAGAGATGTATTCATGAAACTGTACAACTTTGTAAAAGAGAAAGTAAAGCTTCTTCTTGGAAAGAAAGACGAACAAGCAGAAGACAAACAACTTGACAAATAAAAATTATAGGCGGTGAGAAGAATGCTTCAAATAGTTGTACCTGGATGTGAGCTGTGGGATGAACAGACAGAAGAATTCAAACAAGAAAAGGACCAGATACTCCAGTTGGAGCATTCTCTCATCTCACTATCCAAATGGGAAAGCAAATGGTGTAAAGTATTTCTTTCTAAACAAGAAAAGACATACGAAGAAACCATAGACTATATAAAGTGCATGACACTTACACAGAATGTAGATCCAGAAGTATATAACCGATTAACGAGAGAAAATGTCAGTGAGATCGAGAAGTATATAGCAGCTCCAATGACCGCAACATACTTCTCCAATGATCAGAATAAAAGCAGTTCTCGTGAGCAGATAACATCTGAACTTATATACTATTGGATGATAGCATTAAACATACCTTTTGAATGTCAGAAGTGGCATTTGAATCGTCTCCTCACTCTTATAAGAGTCTGCGAGATTAAGAATCGTCCTCCGAAGAAGATGAGCAAGAGCGCTATCATGAGTCGTAACGCTGCTTTGAATGCCGAACGGAGGAAGCGCTTGAATTCAAACGGTTAAGGGGAGAGTTTAACTAAAGGAGCATGACCATGATAAGTTTCAAGCACAAAGGAAACTTCAACAAAGTAACTCAGTATTTCAAAAGAGTGAAAAAGTCCATCGATAATGTTGATTTTGACAAGTATGGTAGGGCTGGAGTGGCTGCGCTTGAATCAGCAACGCCTGTTGATTCAGGCCTAACCGCTAAATCATGGTATTACAAAGTGAACAAGAAAGACGGATTGGTGACAATCTCCTTTCATAACTCAAACATTCAAAATGGAGTTCTTGTTGCTATACTTTTGCAGTATGGACACGGAACTCGTAATGGAGGATGGGTAGAGGGTAGAGACTATATTAACCCTGCTTCCCGTCCTATTTTTGATGCAATTACAAAAAATGCTTGGAGGGAGGTGACTAGAGAATGAGCAAGACCGTTGACGAAAGAGTAGTATCAATGCAGTTTGACAACAGGAAATTCGAACAGAATGTGCAAACTAGTATGAGTACTCTCGATAAGCTTAAGAGTAAACTCAATCTCTCTGGAGCCGCAAAAGGGCTGGAGAATGTCGATGCAGCAGCTAAGAATGTCGACATGTCAGGACTTTCGAACTCTGTCGAAGGAACTAGCACTAAGTTCTCGGCTCTTCAGGTAATGGCTGTTACGGCGTTGGCTACGATCACGAATGCCGCTGTTCAAGCTGGAGCTAGGATTGTTTCAGCTTTAACAATCGATCCAATAAAGACAGGTCTGGCAGAATACGAAACTCAGATCAATGCTGTTCAGACTATTATGGCGAATACTTCAAGTAAGGGAACAACGCTCGACCAGGTTAACTCTGCTTTGGACGAGTTGAATAAATATGCCGACTTGACTATCTATAACTTTACTGAAATGACGCGTAACATTGGTACCTTTACGGCGGCCGGTGTTGACTTGGACACTTCAGTCAAAGCCATTAAGGGTATCGCTAACTTGGCAGCCGTATCAGGTTCAAACTCGCACCAAGCTTCGACGGCAATGTACCAGCTTTCTCAAGCATTGGCGGCCGGTAAAGTTCAACTTATGGACTGGAACTCGGTGGTAAACGCTGGTATGGGTGGTCAGGTCTTCCAAGATGCATTGAAGGAAACGGCCAGAGCGCATGATATCGCTATCGATGACATGATTGAAGCTAACGGCTCTTTCCGTGAAACATTGCAAGAAGGTTGGCTGACCTCGGAGATCTTGACCGAAACTCTTGAGAAATTCACTCTTACTACAGAAGGTTTGACAGAAGCCGAGATAGAGCAGAATCGTGAAATGCTCAAATCTAAGGGCTACACCGAAGAACAAATCGACGCAATATTCGAACTTGGTAAAACCTCGACAGACGCAGCTACGAAGGTTAAGACGTTTACTCAGATGGTCGATACCTTGAAGGAAGTTGCACAGTCCGGATGGGCTAATACCTGGAAGATTATCATTGGTGACTTTGAAGAAGCAAAGACTCTTTGGACCAATGTTTCAAATACACTGAACAAGATTCTTGAAGATTCCGGTGAAGCTCGAAACGAAGTTCTTAGAGGATGGGCAGAAGGCGGCGGACGCGAGATGGCTATTGAAGCTATTGCAAACGCTTTCAAGGCTCTTCTTAGCGTGATTAAACCGATCAAAGAAGCTTTTAGAGAAGTATTTCCTAGGACGACAGCAGATCAATTACTTAAAATAACTGAGCGAGTAAGAGATTTCACTAAGCATTTAATTCTTACTGAAAAGGCCCAGGCGAAACTTAAATCGACTTTTAAAGGTCTGTTTGCAGTTGTTGACATCGGCGTTACTCTTGTAAAGGAAGTTATCAGCGGTGTAATAAAACTTATTGGAAGTCTTTTCGGTCTTTCTGGAAGCGTCTTTACTATAACCGGATCTCTTGGCGATATGCTGAGTAATCTTAGAGACAGCATAAAACAGACCGGTGTATTTGGAACAGTCATCGGAGGAGTTGTCAAGGTTGCTCAGAAATTGATAGGGGTAGTCAAGACCGTTATCGGGTTCTTGGCAGAGAAATTTGCAGCTCCTGGATTCCAGTTGTTCGGAAAGATACTCGAAGGTATTGGGAAAGTTGCTTCTTGGCTTGGCGACAAAATAGGAAAGTTGATGTCTTCCATAGCAGATGCATTCAAAGAAGGCTCATTCCAGAATGTAATGGACCTCATCAATGGCAGCATAATCGGAGCTATTCTTTTGAAGCTCAAGGGTATGCTCGGAGGTTCGGGCGGTTTGCTTTCAGGCTTTAAGGATTTGTTCAATGGCTTTAGCGAAGTTCTTGGAAGCGTCGGAGAGGCTCTTACCGCTTGGCAACAAAATCTAAAGGCCGGAACACTTATGAAGATAGCCGGTGCAATTGCTATTCTTGCCGCATCTATTTTGGTTATATCGACCATTGACAGTGATAAGTTAGCAACATCTTTGGGCGCAATAACGGCATTGTTCGCTGAACTGATGGGCGCTATGGCTGTATTTACAAAGATTGCCGGAGCTGTGAAAGGCGTTTTCTCAGCATCAGTTGCGATGGTTAGTATGTCAACATCTGTACTTATTCTTGCCGCAGCACTAAAAATACTGTCAAGTATAGACACTCAAGATTTAGTAAAAAGTCTGGCTGGCTTGGCTGCTACATTTGCTATAATGTTGAGCGCATTGGCAGTAATGTCAAAGATAGGAAAAGCAGGCAAAGGAGCTGGTAAGCTTATTCCGATAGCTTTGTCATTGGTGATCTTCGCATCGGCTCTTAAGATACTGGCAACCATGAGTTGGGATGATATCGGTAGAAGCTTGACTGTTATGGCTGGCGTATTTGCAATATTGCTAAGCACGCTTGCGGTAATGTCTAAGATTGATAAAGCCGGTAAAGGCGCAGCTAGTCTTATTCCTATGTCTATCTCGCTTGTTATATTTGCTTCTAGTTTGAAAATACTAGGTACAATGAGCTGGGACGATATTGGCAGAAGCCTAACCGCAATGGCAGGAGTATTTGCAATACTTCTTGGCGTAATGTTCGCCATGTCTAAGTTCAGTACATTTAATACCGGTGCATTGTCTATCCTGACAATTGCAACTTCCTTAGTTCTTATAGGAGCTGCTTTGAAAATAGTAGCAAGTATGGACTGGGAAGGAATAGGTAAGAGTTTGACTGGCATTGGAGTAACACTTGCTCTTATGGTAGCTGCTTTGGCAGTCCTGTCGGCAGTTGGTCCTCAAGCGATAATCGGAGCAGCGGCTATGGTTGTCATGGCGGCAGCTATAAATCTGTTGATACCGCCGCTTCTTATTCTCGGCTCTCTAAGCTGGGAAAGTATCATAAAGGGCCTTGCGGCTTTGGCAGGTACATTCGTAATAATTGGCGTTGCCGGTTATGCACTTGCTCCTATAGTTCCGGTAATACTTGCTTTGGCAGGAGCTTTGGCACTGGTAGGAGTAGCAACTCTTGCATTCGGAGTCGGTCTAACTGCAATAGGTGTTGGTCTAACATCTTTGGCAACAGCACTTACAGTTGGAGCTACTTCAATTGTAGCCGGCTTGACTATTATCATCAAAGGAATTATTGGACTTATACCAGCAGTGCTAACTGCTATCGGTCAAGGTATTATAGCGATACTGGATGTCATAGCAGCATCTGGCAAATCGATATTTAACGTAATTACTGTCATCATAACAGAACTTTGCAACGCGGTAATTAAGTCTGCACCCAAAATTATAGAAGCGGCACTTACTTTGCTTAACAGTCTTTTGGAAGCAATTGTCAATTTTGTACCTAAATTGGTGGATGCTGGTATTAGACTTGTAGTCGGAATTCTTCAAGGAATTGCTAAGAGATTACCCGAAGTCATACAAGCAGGTATCAATGTCGTTGTAGCATTTATTAAAGGCATAACTAGCGCAATACCCCAATTGGTAGATGCTGGATATAAGGCTGCAATTGATTTAGTTAATGGCATAGCAAACTCAATTCGAGATAATACTCCGTTGGTGATCGAGGCCATGAATAATCTTCTTAGTGCTTGTGCTGAAGCTGTTGGTATGTATGTCGGCAATTTCGCTGAAGCTGGAAGGCAAATTATGGCTGGCTTTAGAAAGGGCATCGAAGGTTCTATTGGAAGTGTTAAGGATTCAATAGTGAACGGAGTAACAGGTGCTTGGAATAATGTTCTAAACTTCTTCGGAATTCATTCTCCGAGTACATTAGCGGCAGAAGCTGGTAAGTTCATCGATGAAGGTCTTGCTCTAGGTTTGAGCAAATACTCTAATGTTGCAGGTGATGCAGCTACAGATGTCGCAAAAGAGACTTCAAATTCTTTAAGCGATGCTTTAGCTAACATACCAAACCTCATGGACGCTGACTCGCAGCCTGTTATCAAGCCTGTTCTCGATCTGTCGGAAGTAAAGTCCGGTGCAAGTGCTATAAATAACATGTTCGGCATGAAACCTTCAGTCGACGTTATGTCGAATGTAGGTGCTATAAGTGCTGGCATGCGCACAAGTCAAAATGGATCTGGTGATGAACTAGTTTCCGCTATTAAAGACCTAGCAAGCAATATGTCACAAGGAAATGTATACAACATAAACGGAATAACGTACGATGACGGCTCCAATGTAAGCCAAGCAATAGAGGCATTGATAAGAGCAGCAAGAGTGGAAAGGAGGATTTAAGATGGCTAATTACACTGTGAAGAAAGGTGATACGCTATCTGGCATAGCGGCGAAGAATAATACGACCGTTAATAATCTGCTTTCTTTAAACCCTGATATTACGAATAAAGATCTGATTTACGTAGGTCAAGTAATCGTAATATCGGGAACAGCTGCACCAAAAACAAAGAACTCGACTCAGAGACCGAAAATAACAAACTTTGGTCTCCAGTCGGGAACTGAGGGAACTGTATTTGCAACCTGGGCGTGGGATAAAGCCAATACTGACCATTACGAAATTGAATGGAAGTATGGAACTGGTGACGGAGTAGGATTTATAGGCGAGCGTTCGACAACAAATGCTAAACAAAGCATTTATAGCAGCGCTCCAGCTAATGCTACTAATGTTACATTCAGAGTTAAACCTGTTTCTAAAACTCGTCCTGTAGGTAAGAACAAGGTTGAAACAGCTTATTGGAAGGCCGATTGGTCGACCGTTAAGCGCTATTATTTCGTAAATGCACCAGGCATTCCTCCAATCCCGACGGTCACTATGTCCGGGAATAAACTCACCGCTAAGATTGATAACATAAGCGACGATTTGAACGCTACTTATATCGAGTTCAAAGTCGTGAAGGGTGTGTCTAAAGTAGTTCGCAAAGGCGTGCCTAAGATAACGAACAAGACTGCTACATATACTTGTACAGTCGAATCTGGTGGCGAGTATAGAGTAGCCTGCCGAGCAGTAAGAGGCAAACTATACAGTGACTGGTCCGATTTCACGGATTACTATAGTTCATTACTTGCCCCATCTAGCGGAATATACTTGCTCTACGCTTTGAGCAGCACGTCAGTTGCACTTAATTGGTATGACGTAGCTAAAGCTAAGGGATACGAAATTCAGTACACAACCAACAAACGCTACTTCGATAGCAACCCGAATGGAGTATCGTCCATAACACTGGGAAGTAAAGATGAGCCTACTACAGTTGGACATGCTGAGATAACCGGCCTCGAAACTGGTCATGAGTATTTCTTCCGAGTAAGACCGCTTACGTTCAATAGTACAAATGACGCAAAGACAGCCTGGACTGCAATAAAGTCTATTACTCTCGGAACCGTACCGACAGCCCCGACAACCTGGTCTTCGTCTCAAAGAGTAAATGTAGGAGATCCTCTTACATTATATTGGACTCACAACCCGGCTGATGGTTCTTATCAAATGGGAGCTCAGGTCGAGCTTACCGTTAACGGAACCTCGAAGATATACACAATTCGAACTGGTACGTCTGCAACAGACGCAAACACCGCTGCAAAAGTCGTAGCATTACAAGGATTTAAGCTTACTACTGGTGCTGTTATCAGAGTCAGCATGACTTTTGCTAACACGTTGCAAAGTATAACGCTTAATGTTAACAAAACAGGTGCAAAGGAAGTAATTGCTGGTGATGCTGGTACTGTTTCTTGGGATGGACCATCACTTGTTGAATTTAGGTACGACGGGTCAAAATGGATTCTCACGAATGCAAATGCAGACCAGTCTGGTAACTCCTACGCTATCGACACGTCCATATACGATGAAGGAACGGTCTTGCAATGGCGTGTAAAGACAGCAGGTATATTTACTTACACGGATACGTCTAAGAATGAAGACGGCCTTGCATACGGTCCTTGGTCTATGCAGAGAACCGTTAACATTTATGCTCCACCGGTCCTTGCTGTCAGTCTCACAGACAGTTCTGGATCAGAATTCGAGCAGCTTACGTCGTATCCTTTGTATGTAAACATGACTGAAAGTTCTGCAAACCAGAATCCGAATGGCTATCTTGTAACCGTCGTTTCTAACGATGACTATGAGACAGTGGATAATCTCGGTAATTCGCTAATTGTTAGCGCAGGTTCAGAAGTTTATCATAAGTATTTCGATGTAAGTGAGAAGTCCTTGATAGTTGCTTTGACTCCGTCTGACGTTACTTTGGAAAATAACGTAAACTATAAAGTCATCTGTACAGTCTCAATGGACTCTGGTCTTACCGGAGAAGTCAGTGAATCGTTCGATGTTTTGTTCGAAGGAGACGAATATTGGCCTGATGCTGAAGTTGGATATGATGAGTCTACGTATTCAGCAGTCATAAGACCGTTCTGCAATGATGAGGATGGCAACCTGGTTGAAGGAGTCACTCTGTCAGTTTACAGACGAGAATTCGATGGATCGTTCGTTGAGATTGAAACAGGCTTGGAAAACACCTCTAATACGTACATAACAGATCCGCATCCGTCATTGGACTTTGCTCGCTATAGAGTAGTAGCCATCAATGACAAGACCGGCTCTATCTCATATTACGATGTGCCTGGTGTTCCTGTTGAAGAATCCTCAATACTTATTCAATGGGATGAGGAATGGTCATCGTTCGACAATGTCGAGGATGCTGAACCGGAAGAACAAGCATGGACTGGCTCGCTTGTCAAGTTACCTTATAATATTGACGTTTCCGACGATTATAGCGGCGATGTCGAGCTTGTAGAGTATATTGGACGCGAGCATCCTGTCAGCTATTATGGAACTCAAATCGGTCACACAGCGACATGGAAAACCGATATTCCAAAGGACGACAAAGATACAATATACGCGCTTCGTAGACTAGCGAGATGGATGGGTGATGTGTATGTACGTGAACCGTCTGGAACCGGCTATTGGGCCAATGTTTCAGTATCATTTGACCAACAACATATTGTCTTGACAGTGCCTGTAACTATCACGGTAAAAAGAGTAGAAGGAGAAAAGTAGTATGGTAGATTGGACATCGACAATGCAGCAGACATACGAGTTTTACGAAGTCGATCCGGCATCTTGGAAAGACATTAGACAAATTCGTACTGTCAGAACCTGCACTATTAATCGCGATGCTAGTGCTGAGACTTTAGGCTCTGCTTCGCTTAGTGTGACGGAAAGCATTGGCGAATGCTACGTCAGGATTTACCTTATAACAATTCAAAATGGAGTTAAAGAAAAGCATCCATTGGGAACTTTCCTAGTTCAAACCCCGTCGTCAAGCTACAATGGGCGGATTAGGAGTATGACGATGGATGCTTATACTCCTTTAATAGAGCTAAAAGAGAAGCAACCGCCACTCGGTTTCACAGTCGTTAAGTCAGAAACAGAAACCATCATGGCTGCGGCTCATAGGCTCGCTCAAGAATACATGCGAGGCCCGGTAGTCCCGGCTAAGTCAGATACAAAGTTTTCAAGTAACTTTACTGCTAATGCAGATGATACTTGGCTTACTTTCATATCTGATCTTGCAGCCAGTGACAAGTTCACACTTGACCTTGACGAGATGGGACGCATGCTTTTTGCTCCAGTGCAAGAGATAGAAGCTCTGCAGCCCATTTGCACTTTCGATGACGGGAACAGTTCAATACTTTATCCAGAAGTAAGTCTTCAGCACGATATATACGGAATACCGAATGTTGTAGAAGTTTCTTACTCGAATGGATCAGCTGTCTTCTATTCCAGACAAGTAAACGATGACGAGAATAGTCCGACATCGATTCAGAGTCGCGGACGAGAGATAACTCATCGAGTTGATAATCCTAAACTTGCAGGTGTTACATCTCAAGAAGAAGTTGATGCCTATGCGAAGCAGGTTTTGAAAGAAATGTCAACCGTGGAATACACGATCACCTACACTCATGGCTATAGACCTGTGAGACTTGGGGACTGTGTTCGTCTTGACTATGCAAGAGCAGATCTCAGAGATATTCGAGCTAAAGTAATAAGCCAATCTATCAAATGCGAACCTGGTTGTCCTGTCACAGAAAAAGCTATATTTACGAAAAAATTATGGGGGTGATAAATTATGATACTGTCAAATGATCTTGTATCGCAATTTGTCAAGGCCACCAAAGATACGAAAGCATCGTCAGCAGAAAAAATATTGTACGGAACGGTACAACAAAACGGAAACGACATACTACTTGACGGTTCTAGCGTACTTACACCAATAGGTGAGAAAGACTATTCTGTAATCTACAAGCCTGGTGACAGAGTCATGGTCATGATTAAAGACCATAAAGCTGTCATAACAGGCAACGTAGAAAACCCAGCTCCTCGAGCTATAGACGTTTTAACAGATAAGGACTTGAAAGAGCTGGAGAAAAGCATCAGCGATGCGTCCAAGTCTGCAACCAATTTCCTAGGTTTGTCCGAGACAGAAGGTCTCTTAGTCGGCGATATGACCGGCACGACTCTGAAAGGAAATATTCAACTTAAAGCAGAAGCCGGCGGTGCCTCCATTTCTTTGAGAGACGGACAAACGACTCTTGTCAAGTTTATTGCACAAAATAAAAGATTCGCGGGTATAACGTCTGCAACAACATCAACAATCAGTGACACCGAAACGACAGAAGATGACTCTGGAACTGTAAGCGAAACCATAACAGGCTCTACGCAATCTGTAATCAGCAACCAAGAAGCCGCAGTTGTAAAATTTGAGAGCAATAATCCAATATATTTCTCGGCTGGAGTAAGGACAGATGGAGTCATAATCAGTTCAACGAACCTTATTTCGAATGTCGACTTTACTCTTAATGGCAAGCTGTTCGATAAGGACGGAAGATCAGTCCTAGATCCTAATACTATAGCAGGAAATTTGACTATGGGTTACGGACGATTCAAAGCTGCAACCGCATCAAGTAACGATTACACTATCATATACGGTAATAAGGTTCGTCTGACAACCAAGAAAGGTGCAGTGATATCGATGGACGGATCAGTTGTTTTCGATGCTCAAAATGCGAATGGCAACATGGTACTTGGTTACCATCTTTACAAAAAGAAGACTGGCGATACAAATATCTATGCTGGTAATGTGATCAATTTGCGAGGAAAAAGCGTTGATATTAAGGATAGTACTGGCGAATCATGCTTTGATGCCAGTAATAGTGCCGGTAATACGGTTATTGGGTATGCTCGATACGTTACTGCTAAGGGCAACACAAATATCTATGGCGGCAATGCTATCAATCTGTTCACAAAAACTGGCGGAACTATAATAGCTAATAATGCATTTGTTCCTTCAGACAATGCCACACTTGCTTTGGGCAAAGCCGGTTCTTTAGGCTGGTCGAATATTTATATCGGAAATGCGAGCGGAGTGTACAATGGTCTTAGGATAATTGTTGGCGGCGTTAACGAGAATCTTTGCGGAAGAGATGAAGACGGAAGATATATATTCGGTAATAATGGCTCGGTTATGTACTATCGAGCAAAAAATGTAGATGCAGCCAACACAGGCAATGCGTTCAAAATTACGTCAGGAAACGACACTGCATCGAACAATACAAATTCTGTATGGTTATTTGGTGCAGCAGACTCAACATCTAGGTATATTGGTTCTTATCCAGCTTATAATCGTACGTACTCTTCAGCAGCAAACATGTATGTTACTGCAAATGGTATATTCGGACGTTCTACATCTTCATCTCAAAGATACAAGGAAGATATCACGGTCGCCGATCTAAGCTGCTTCAGCGGACTTTATGATCTACCTGTCAAGAAGTACAAGTACAAGAGTGGATATCTCTGCCATGAAGACGAGATGTGCGGTAAGTACATGTACGGCTTTGTTGTAGAGGATCTGGTAGATGTTCTTCCGTGTGCTGTAGAGCACGTTACGGACGAGTCAGGAAATCTTATTCCCGAAATGTGGAATAGCAATGTAATAATACCTGCATTACTGAAGCTGATCCAGGATCTTAATGCTCGTCTCAAACCGTTCGAAGATATCGGCGAGATATTTACAGTTCAAGAAGAGGCACAAAGTGCTTAACAATCAACAAGGAGATAATTCAAAATGGTTAACGATCTTACGAAACTTTACAATACTATGTCGCTCATTGAGACAAAAGGCGAAGGCACAAAGTTGATGGCAACTTGTCTCCAGTATCTTGAAGGCCTTATCGCAAGAGAACAGCAACAAGAGATGATAAAAGATGAGCCGGTAGAAGCATCAGAAGAAGAATAAGATATTTGGAGGGGCTCGCTAATACAGCAACCCCTCTTCATTTTTGCCTCGCGAAGGTAGCAACTCATATTATGAGAAACTATATAAGGAGAATAAAATTATGGCAATTTATATCAAGAAGGCATACGAAGACCACAACGAAATGGTACGAGAAATGATGAGATTTCATGAAGCATTGGCTGGATCACCAGCATATGACAAACGTGAAATAGCCATTGTCGTAACAGGCGAAAATGAGTTTACACTATGCGTTGGCGATGATAACAACAGAAATTTGGAAATCTAAAAAGGTACTAAAAAGAAGAGGACCAGGACTAAAAAGTCCTTTTCTTTTTGTTCGCGAAATTAGCACATCGTATTATGAGAGAAACACTTGTAACATTGTGATCATTAGCTCAGACGGGCAGAGCACCTGGCATTACCAGGAAGTCGCAGGTTCGAATCCTGTATGATTGATTTACGCACATTTCTCTTTTAATTTTATTTTTAAGGAGATAGAACTATGGAACTGAAAAGAAAGAAAACAGCAAAAGACTTGGCTTTCGATAAAGAAAGAATTAAGTTTAAGCAAGAAATTGAAAGACTTGAATCTGACATCATCAGTAAAAAAACAGAGATCGCGAGGCTTGAGTATACTATAGTTGAGCTTGAGATGAGGAATCGGCAAACACAATATCTTCTTGAAGAATCTTTAAAGCTTCTTGACTTGTCTCTAGACAAATTTAAAAAATGGGTGGAAACGAGTGGAAGCATGGAAGATCTGGGTAAATTATCTCCCGGCATGAATCTACTTCTGCAACTATCTACATACGGAATGCTCTCGACCGAAACTAAAAAGGAGATTAATTCTATGGAAACCTTAATCAAGGCACTTGAAAAGCTGTATGGCGAACAAGACAATTACTATACTGACGAATACGGTATGTTTTTCAAGGATGACAATGAAACTTTAAAAAATGTCGTCGAACTCTGCGATGAATATTTGATTACAGATGGCGGTGGCTGTAATTGGAATAACATTGATATTCTTAGAAATGCTGGATACCGAGTATTCGCTGGCGATAAAGACAGTTTTGGCTGGCTTACAGGCTGCGTGCAAAAGATAGGCGACTCAAGGATAGTTGTTTATGGTTAAAGAAAAAGAGGGAATGCCATATTAGCAAACCCTCTTCTTTTTATTTTTGCTTATTATTTTCTTTTTGCTTTTTAACGGCTTTCATGAGTTCGATTGTAGCTTTCTCGAGACGTTCTTTACTTACTTCCCCGTTAACAGTAATAGTAGCATTATCGAATTTGTAGATTCTCTTCATATTATTCACGCTCCTTTTAACTTTATTATACACGATATGGCACTCAGTTTCTGTCATATATTCCCTGATGTATAAGTCTATGATTTGCTCTTCTTTAGCTTTATTAGTGATGTTATTCATGTTTTTATCCCCTTTATATTTTCCGGTGTAACTGGACGATGTGTGTTGATGATGTCCAGATTCACCTGATTTTTATTTAAAAAAATATGACCCTTTTAATTTTCTTTCCGTCCAGCTTAATCTCTTTTATCAACCTATCCCAAAATAGTTGCCTTTCCTCTTCTACCAAGCCTTCATACAAAGACCTAAAGTTACTGTTTAGAAGTTCTTTCAAAGGCTCTATATTTCGTGGCTTAGGAGGAGCAATCTTTTCAGCTTTATCTATTAAAATCTTAAGTTCTCGATCTTCTTTAAGATATTCTTCGTCGGACTTATTTCCAGCCATATATGCTACAGTCAAGCGACGTTGTTTCTCCTTCAGAGCTTTTACATCAATAGCTGACTTTGGCCTCGGTTTGGCAAGTTCTACTTCAGCAATCGCTATCTCATCTTTTAAGAATTCATCGAGTCGTGTAAGAAGCTGCTTCTCGAGTTTTAACTCCGAATAGCTACCGTGATTTGAGCATCCTCTTGCTCTATATGCACACCGATATGTCTTATACACTTTCGATCTCCGTGTATCAGCATCTCCACATAATTTATTACCACATTCGGGGCATCTTATCAGACCTCTAAGCAAGTATGTTCGACCAGTTGGTGTTGCCTTTTGAGGTCTCTTCTCGTGAAGTTTAAGAAAGTCTTCAGGGGATACGTACGGTTCACAATAATCTTGGATTCCCCTATGTATTCCGCAATAGAAGTCACTTCGTGTCATACGCATCCAGGACTTCCAATCTTTATTAATTCCATAGACATTAACCATGTGCCGAATCGCTTTGTTTAGATTGTTTGTTTTAATCATTATATCCCAAAAATCCTGAACTGCTTCTTTTGTCTTCGGATCTTTTACAAGTCTCATAACACCATTTTCGTCTGGTTCTTTCGTATAACCAAGAGGAATAGCATTTCCACCGAAGCAAGCTTCTTTATTTTTGCGTTTATGCTCTAGAACGACTTTAATACGTTCTGCTGTACGATCACGTTCGTTCTGAGCGATTGCTAAAAACATGGTGATTGCCATTTGTCCATTAGCTGTTGTAGTATCGTAGTTTTCGTGTATGGCTTTCCATTGAACTCCGTAAGTATCAAGGATATCCTGCACTTTGAAATACTCTTTTACCGATCTAAACCAGCGGTCTAATTTTGTGAAAAGTATTATGTCAATCTTTCCAGCTTCTACATCGTCAAGAAGACGCTTCAAGTCCGGCCTTTTTAACGGAGGCTTTGCTCCACTAACACCGGCATCAGTGTAATGATCTACGATTTTCATGTTATTTTTCCTTGCGTGTTCTTCTAAATTATCTTTCTGTGTTTCGATAGAGTATCCTTTAATACTTTGTTCAGTTGTGGAAACCCGTTCATATAATCCCGCTCTTAATACTGGCATATTCTTCTCCTCTTTCTATTTATATGGCGAAGCTAGCATCTAATTAGGCACCACCTCCTTTAATGGAAACATTTTCGCATTGTTTTTGGATGTTTCAGTCTCTATAATGTTGTCAGAACATTTGTTCTAAACAAACAGTTGAGAGGAGTTTTGCTATTTATGAAACAAGACTTGCTAGAATTGATCGAAAAATTAAGCGAATCCGAACTCGTATATTTATATGAATTCGCCAACAAATTATTCTCTTAACTCTTAGTAATCATTCTTTTTTAAATTATAGATAAGATCCCTAACCATTTTCTGGTTATCCGAACTAAGCTTGTAATAGTCTCGCAACGCATCCATTAATTCAAAATCGGTAATGATTCTCACATGAAAATCAGCTGCATCCTTTGGCGTTTCATCAAAGATTAATTCAGATGGTCGGATGTTTAAAGCACTCGCTATCTTTTGTAGAGTGCTTCTTTTTATGTTGACAACACGACCACTTTCATATTTTGCTATAGCAGACTTTTGAAGGCCTACTATATCTCCAAGTTCTTGCTGAGTCATCCCCTTTGCCTTTCTTGATTCTTTTATTAAGCGTCCTAGCTCCACATTATTACCTCCTATCACTAAGTATCTTTATTTTACATTCAGGTGTCTTTAAAATCAAATAATATGCTTTTCTGGTATTGACTAGTCATAAAGTCCCATGTTATCTTAAAAGTGTCCTAGCAAGACACAAAAGAAAGAGGTGAGAAATAAATAGTGTCCAAAGAAGACATTATATCTAAAATAGAGATAATTTTAAGCGAAATTTTGAGCAAAAAGCACGATGCAAAGATATCTATCAAATTTATGGAATCAGGGGAGAAAAATACAAATGGCAACAGCAGTTCGTCCGGAAATATCAGAAAAGAATAAATATTGGATTGACAGACACAGATACTACGAGTTAAAACATTTTTGCTTGCAGTATCCAGCATTGAAGAAATCATATCAGGCATATAGTGAACTATGTCTTCCGTCATCGTCTTTCGAGCGAATGCCAAGTAGTAATACTCCATCAGATATTACTGCCAGGTATGCAATGCTTAGAGCTCAATGCGCTGAAAAGATCAGCATGATAGAGAATGCTGCTGTCCAGGCGGATGAAGATCTATATTTGTACATATTAAAAGCGGTCACAGAGGGTTTATCCTATACATACTTGAAAACCGTAGACCATATTCCTTGTAGTAGAGACATGTATTACGACAGATACAGACGATTCTTTTGGCTATTAAATGAAGCGAGAGGATGATACCAATGCAAGAAATCAAAATGGAGATGAAGAAAAGAGCAAAACTAAACCAAGGCTTGGTGAACAGATTAGCTTACGATGCAGAATGTATATTTACGGATGTATCTAATTTCGACATCATTTGCATGAATGAGTCAATCGAATCATCAAAGAACACATTAGAAAAACTTTTCGATAGCATAGTCGAGCTAGAGTATCTTTTATATCTAATAAAAGATAATAGTTCGCGAAAAAAACACACACCTTTATGAAAACAATATAAGGAGGTACTTATAATGAAAAACATCATTATTGGCGCTGTGGCAGGTTTGATTACCGGCATTTTGGGAACGTTGGGCGTAACGGTTCTGAAAGCACGCAAAGAACTTGGCGCAGACGAAAATGAACTGTAACATTTAAGTAACGGCAAAAAAAAAGATAGAAGGAGAGTCTAGCACATAGGCTCTTCCTTTTTATTTCAAAACAGGAGACATGAAATGGAGAATGCAGATGCGATGACTTTAAAATTTCGTACGAAACTAATGAACAACATGATATCCAAGTTGATCTCAAAATTACTTTACACTAAGCTTGGTGTAAAGATTGATATTCAACTTGACAATCTGGATATCGGTATGCAAGACGGAGAGACAGCAGTAAGAGCAAACGTTGTTGCAAAATTAGATAACAAAGTATTCGACATGTTATCGAAGAAACTTACAGACAATTAAGAGTCCTAATATAGGGCTCTTTCTTTTTTAACAAGAACATTAATAAGGAGGAAACATATATGACATTCTTTGCAGAACTTGGCAAGAAATTTGCTATGAGCGCAGCAGCTACTATGGGTATTCTCATGGTAATCGGCATCTGGTCGAGTGGACTGGAACGGGCATTCACAAAGAGAACCGAGAAGATGTTCGAAGACAAAACGAAGTCCGAATAGCAATCTGTTTCTTTTCTAGATTAGAAATTCTATTCTAGAATAGCTTTTCCCGTACGCAGGTGACGCAAATCGATGATATTCTGATATTGTGAAAAATCACCTGGTCGGGGAGAGTTATATTTGAAAGGAGGTAATATTATGTGGATCGTATATTTGCTTCTCGGAATACTTGTTGGATCTGCCCTGACTTTCATATTCTATCGATTAACCTCTGCAAGAGGAACACTCAAGATAGATCGTGAAAATCCGGAAAGAGACAATTATCTCTTCATCGTAGATAACATCGATGAACTGTCCAAAAAGAAGCGTGTCATCCTTGACGTAAAGAACCTTTCGCAAAAATAACAAGTTATGTTATGGAACATACTAGTTCAAATTTTAAGAAAGGAGAATAATTTTTATGGACAAAGACGTTAGAGAACAATTGGCTAGTGACGTAATTTATGAACTTGAAAGATTGGGTGACTTTGAACCCGGAACTGAAGAGTATAAAGCGGCATCTGACACAATAGCAAAGCTATTAGACAAGCAAGTCGAATTCGAAAGACTTGACCTTGACCGTGAAACAAAAGAAGCTGAACGAGAAGATAGTAAGAAGAATCGTGCAGCGGATGATGAGTTTAAAGCGGTCCAGGCTAAAAATGAACAGAGAGATCGATGGATTGCTCAAGGAGTAGCGATTGCTGGAATTGTCATACCGTCGCTTCTTACGATTTGGGGAACGATTAAGACACTCAAATTTGAAGAGACAGGTACAATCACAACAGTCATGGGAAGGGGTTTTGCAAATAAATTACTCCCAAAGAAGTAAAGACATAGTACAACTAAGATTAAGAGACTTTAAACAGAGTCTCTTATTTCTTTTTCGTGAGGTTAGACTGCATGAGATATCACTATGAGAAACCAGCGGTATATTTATCTAAGTACGGCGAGACATATATTTGCAATCATCCAGTATATTCTCGTTGCACCTTATTTATAATCGAATCGAAAGGTCTTGGCGTGATACAGCAAAAATTCGATAAAGACTCAAAGAAAACCTGGTGGGGTGAAATAGATCCTTGGCTCACAGATAGTTTATATTTGCATCCGAAATTTCTAAACTATTTTAAAGAGCGTGCTGGCGAGCGTACGGACGGTTTATATCCTACCGTAACGATCCGGCAAATCATGTGGGCCTTAAAGATGAAACCACTCCAAAAGGAGCAATGGGAAACATGTTTCGATAGACGGCAGATCTAACCTCGCGAAACAAACAGATTGTTTTATGGAAACTAATCTGTAAGGAGGTACAACATTATGGCAAAAATAAGTTCTTTCGGAATGGATACGGGCATACCGGTAATCATCACAGAGGATACGAAACAAACATCAGCATTGAATTTAGGAACACTGGTGATTGGAGGATTATTCCTCATGATGCTTTACACAGTATGCACAAATGCATGCCGAAACATCGTAGAGAAGCATAACGATGAAGTAATGAAAAGATTAGACAAGATTGAAAGGAAGAACGGGTCCAAATAGGACTCTTTCTTTTGCTTTTCATATTTATTTAAGGAGATATAAAAAATCATGAAAGGATTAGTAGAAGGATTAAATGGGTTCTTTAAGCGCAATGGTTCGACAATACTGACATGCGCAGGCGCAGCTGGTGTAATAGCAACCGCAATTGTATCAGCAAAGAATACGCCTAGAGCCCTTGAGCTCATCAAAACAGAAGAAATAAAGAAAGGAGACGAGCTCACTAAAATAGAGAAACTTAAGACGGCAGCTCCAGCTTATATTCCAGCAGCATTGGTTGCTGTAGGAACAATAGGTTGTATATTTGGCGCAAACATCCTCAATAAGCGTCAACAAGCATCACTGGTCAGTCTATATTCTTTGCTTGACAGTTCATTTAAACAATATAAGGACGCAGCGATCAGTACGTACGGAGAGGATGCAAACGATAAAATAAATAATGCAATGGCAAAAATACATTTCGAAGATAGTGAAGTTCCTGAAGAGAGTGAAGACCGAGCTATATTTATGGACTTATATTCTCTACAAATATTTCAGTCAACTATGGAAGAAGTAGAGAGTGCAGAGAAATTTATCAACGATCTACTTCATATGAGAGGATATGTATGCTTGAATGAATTCTATACTGCTCTCGGTATAGATTCGATTGACACTGACTTTGACACAGGCTGGTCACTGGCCATGCTTAGAAGTCAAGGCTATGAAAATATTGAGTTCAAACATGAAAGAATCGACAGAGAAGACGGCAAATCGTGCGTCACGATAACGATGGTCGCAGAGCCTAATCCCTATTATGTATATTAATAAACTCGCGAAAATAACATGGTGTTTAATGAAAAGGAGGTAACGCTATGAACAACAATTTTATTAAGATCCTTGGAATTGTAGGCACAGTTCTTGGTTTGGTAGGAACACTTATCACGAACTTTGTCGGAACAAAGACAATGGAAGCACAAGTAAATGAAGCTGTAGCAAAAGCACTTGAAGCAAAAGGAACTGAGCTCTAATATAGGGCTCTTTCTTTTGCTTTTTATATTTAATTTCTGAAAGGAGATCGACAAGATGGGTAAATTTAATTTTGGCAAAGCGGTAAAAGACGTTCAAGGTTATATTGTGCGTCACAGTCCTGAGATTCTGACGGCTTTGGGCATTACAGGCATGGTCACGACAACAGTTTTGGCTGTAAAAGCTACTCCGAAAGCGCTGAATGAAATCAAAAAGAAGGAAGAAGCGGCATGCGAAGAAGCAGGAACTGACGTTATTCTCAGCAATGCCGACAAAGTTAAAGCTTGCTGGAAATGTTATATTCCTGCGGCTGTTACAGGCGTAGCATCAATCGCGTGCCTAATCGGAGCAAGCTCTGTGAACTCCAAACGTAATGCTGTTCTGGCGACGGCATATAAACTTTCCGAAACGGCATTAACAGAATATAGAGATAAAGTTGTAGAGACAATCGGAGAGAAAAAAGAACAAGTGATTCGCGACAAGGTTCATAAAGATCATATCGATAATAATCCTGCTTCCAGCAACACTGTTATTTTAACCGGTAATGGAAACTCTTTATGCTACGACCATCACTCCGGACGATATTTCAGATCAGACATCGAGACAATCAGAAAAGCTGTCAATGAGCTTAATAGAACGATGCTCAATGAAGGATATGTATCTCTGAATGACTTCTATGATGCTATCGGTATTCGTCCGACGAGTATGGGATACCAAATGGGCTGGAACACTGACATGAAGTTGATCGAAGTTGATTTTAGTGCTCAACTATCTGATAACGGCGAGCCTTGCTTGGCAATCGACTTCCGAGTTCCGCCTAAGTACGGATATGATCGCTGCTTTTAAAACGCGATTTTAACACATATTTTTATGAAAACAAATTTTTATTAAGGAGATAAAAATCATGGAAAACGAAATCAAAAATGCAACAAACAACATCAATTTGGTAGACGTTACGGACGCAGCAAGCGTAGTAGAAGACTTCTCTGAAACTGACAAGAAGATTGGTAAATTTGTAGTTCTTGGTATTGGTGCATGTGTGCTCGGTACTGTAGTATCGATCATTGTGCGCAAAAACAAGGATAGGATTTACAGTCATCTTGCTAAGAAGCTTGAGAAGCAAGGCTATCTTGTAGTCGGTCCTAACGAACCTCATGGACAAGACGTTGCAGAAGAAAATTTGGACGACATGCTTAACTCGGACAATAACTAATTGCTTTAAAAAGGAGGATACCAATCACACGGTATCTTCCTTTTATTTATCAAAAAGGATGTGCTAAACATGGAATATGAATCAAACTCTTTCAAGTCAAGAGAAGACGCTAAGACCACAGAAGAAGCCAGAAAGACAATGGATAAGATTGTCACTAGCCCTGTGAAAGTTAAAAAGAAAAATGGATTCGCAAAGTTGTTCGGAAATATTATCAGTGAGAACGCCGAGGACGTTAAGACACGAATTATAAAAGACGTTGTCTTTCCGGCTATCAGGAAAGTAATTAGCGATACTGTCGACACTTTGCTTTATGGCGATACGAGAAGAGGAGGAACTACGAACGCTTCGAAAGTTTCTTATAGAAGTTACTACGATAGCAATCGATATTCTGAACCTCGTACAAGAGACCTAGTTCCGGCAAGATCATCTTTCGATTACGACGATATCGTATTTGACAATCGTGGAGAAGCCGACATGGTTCTCTCTACACTCGATGATGCTATATCTGAGTACGGAAGCGTAAGAGTATCTGACTTGTACGATTGCTGCGGGATCAGCTGCGACTATACGGCAAATAAATATGGTTGGACAGATCTTCGCAATGCGGAAATTGTACGCACCAGAGACGGCTATAAACTTCGTATGCCTAGAGCAATGGCTCTGAAATAAGGAGAAAAATATGAACGAAGCAGAACCGAGATTTGAAGAATTCATTAGAAGACCGAAAGAACAGGACGTAATGGTAAACCATCCTCCTCACTATCAATCCGAGACAGGAATGGAGGTTATCGACGTAATAGAAGCCTTCACATTCGATCTGAAGGGAATTGAAGCGACGGACACCGGCAATATCATAAAGTATATTTGCCGCTGGAAGAACAAAAATGGTCTCCAGGATTTGAAGAAAGCAAAATGGTACCTGGAACACCTTATCAATCATGTAGAAAAAATCGAAAAGGAGAATTAAAAAGTCTATGAAACAACCTGAATTCATGAATAACATCACCAGAACTTTTGGTAAGATTGGACTCAGCATTAAAAAGCACAGCCCTGAAATTCTTATCGTAGGCGGTATCGTTGGAGGAGTGGCAAGTGCAGTTCTCGCTTGCAGAGCCACAGTAAAGGCTGCTCCAGTCCTCGACGAACTTAAGAGCAATCTTGAGAAACTCGAACACGTGGAAGCTCATCCCGAAGAGCTGACATTTCAATACACAAAAGAGGACGCGAAGAAGGATCGAGCTATTGTTAAAACGCAAGCGGTGCTCAAAGTAGCAAAATTGTATGGCCCTTCGGTGCTTCTTGGCGGCTTGTCGATTGTGAGTATTCTTTCCGGCAACAAGATCCTTCATACAAGAAACGCGGCTTTGGCGGCTGCTTACACGGCTGTAGATACGAGCTTCAAGGGATATCGTAACAGAGTTATCGAGCGTTTCGGCGAAGAAATGGACAAAGAACTCAAGTACAACCTTAAGACCATCGAAGTTGAAGAAACAGCTGTAGATAAAAACGGCAAAGAAACAAAAGTAAAGAAGACAATCCAAGTTGCCGAAGGAGTGCCCGAACATTTCAGTCCTTATGCAAAGTGCTATGACGTAGGTTGCAACGGCTGGGAGAAAGATGCAGAGCACAATCTGTGGTTTCTTCAAATTCAGCAAAATTGGGCAAACGAAAAGCTTAAATCTCAGGGATATTTGTTCTTGAACGATGTTTACGAAGCGCTTGGTATTCCGAAGACAAAAGCAGGACAAATTGTAGGATGGACTTATAATAAAGACGGCCATAACGAACACGGCGATAATTACGTTGATTTCGGGATCTTCGATATTCACAAGCCGGCAAATCGCGACTTTGTAAACGGGTACGAAAGATCCATTTGGCTTGACTTCAATGTCGATGGAGATATTCTCGACCTCATCTAAACATAGACACCGAAAGGGGATTAAACGTGACAGGTAAAGATCTCATCATCTTTATATTACAAAACAATCTCGTAGATTCTGATATTCCGATTCCTGACATTTTAGTCACTGAAGAACAGTTGGCTATAAAATTTGGTGTCGGGATATCGACTATACAGACATGGAGAAAGATAGGCATGCTCCGTGAGATACAGATCGGAGAATCTATATTCTTCCTAAAGAATACGTCTGATCCCAGGATAGGAGGCTATGAACCATTATAAAAGGAGAAAACAAATTATGAAAAAGTGGTTGAATGCACTCATGTTTGTACTTGGTGCAGCGGCAGGTTCACTTGTCACATGGAAAATTCTTGAGAAAAAGTATCAAAAGATCGCTCAAGAGGAGATCGATTCCGTGAAAGAAGTTTATATGAAAAGAAATGCAGCTCTGACGAACGAGGTAAAAAAGGCTCATCAATATTTTGAGACGAATAATGATCCCGAACAAGCAGCTGTAAAAAAGACACCAGTTCAAGAGGAGTATGTGAGAATTGTCAAAGAGCAAGGATATTCTCACGAAGATCAAAGTACTGAAGACATCTGCGATGCTCATGTTATTTCGCCGGATGAATTCGGAGAGCTTGACGAGTACGACACAGAAAGCTTGACATATTTCAATAAAGACAAGGTGCTATGGTGGGACAATCGAAGTAAGGTAGTAAAGAATCCTGCAGAATTGCTTGGGCCTAAAGCACTTGATAGTTTTGGGGAGTACGAAGACGACTCCGTGTTCGTCAGAAATGATGAATTGAAAATTGACTTCGAGGTATTACTCGATATGAGATCCTACGACGAAGTTTTCTCGGTTAACCGTCATATCGTAGATGATGACGAATGACACAGGACAGAATAATTAACGACTACTTCGAATGGTTAGTAGATATAGCGTGCCCTGAAAGTTACACTGGTGAGATTTCATTCAGAAAACTTTTGATGCACTTGCACTCCATTGCGTTTAATTATTCTATTCCCAATGATGTAAATAGAGCTGAGGACGGTATTGATTTAAGATATCGTTACGCCATAGAACAGGGATATCGTGACACACCAGAATGTCTAGAAGGTCCTTGTAGTATTCTTGAGATGATGGTCGCATTGTCGATACGAATTGAAGAGAATATTATGGACGATCCTAGAATTGGTGATAGAACACGGCAATGGTTCTGGGGTATGGTGACAAGTCTCGGCCTTGGATCTATGACCGATAATAGATTCGACAAAAAGTATGTCGACGATGTCATCGAAAGATTTCTCAATCACGAATACGAGCCTGATGGAAAAGGTGGCCTATTCACGATAAGGTGTTGCAAGCAAGATTTGCGAAACGTTGAGATTTGGTATCAGCTATGCTGGTATCTAGATGGCATCGTATGACGTAAAGGAGAATAAAATGTCGCATATCTCATTTAAAAAGAACAATAAAAGAACAGGAGAAAGTTAATGAATGGCTGACTTTTTTATAATTTCAACCCGAAATAATCGAAATGGTTCGGTCGAAATTTATCCGAGGTTTGTCATTGGAAAGAGCAACGATCTGATGATCCGAGGTCGTGACTTCTATGCTGTTTGGCTAGAAGACGAACGAAGATGGTCTACAGACGAGGAAGACGCACTGCGACTCATAGATAGGTCACTTGACAAATATGCTGAGGACCATAAAGCTGAACTGCCTCACGGTAGTGTAAGAATAAAATATATGTGGGACAGCGAAACTGGTATGGTGGATGCTTGGCACAGATATTGTCAGAAACAGCAGCGTGACTCGTATAAGATGCTCGACGAAAAACTTATATTCTCCAACACGGAAAGTAGAAAAAGAGACTACTCAAGCAAACAATTAGAGTATCCTCTCGAAGAGGGTTCAATCGATGCTTATAATCAAATTATAGGTACATTGTACGATGAGCGAGAGAGACACAAAATTGAATGGTCGATAGGTGCTATTGTCAGCGGAGCATCGAAGGAACTTCAGAAATTTCTTGTTCTATACGGCGCTCCAGGTACTGGTAAAGGTACAATAATCGATATTATCACCAAACTATTCGACGGATATTATACAGTGTTTGATGCTAAAGCACTTGGTTCTGGAACAAGTCAGTTCGCACTGGAAGCATTCAGATCAAACCCGCTTGTAGCAATCCAGCATGACGGTAACTTGTCGAGGATTGAAGATAATACGACGCTTAACAGTCTCGTTTCTCACGAAATGATAGTTGTCAATGAAAAGTTTAAAGCAACATATTCTGCTAGATTTAAAGCATTCCTAATCATGGGTACTAACAATCCGGTAAAGATAACGGATTCGAAGTCAGGTATCATAAGACGTTTGATTGATGTATCGCCAAGCGGTAATAAGATACCAGCCAAGGAATATCGGAAGCTTATGAAACAAATCGAGTTTGAACTTGGAGCTATTGCTTATCATTGCCAGGAAGTATATTTGGAAGATCCGCATGCTTATGACGATTATATTCCGATTTCGATGTTTGGAGCTTCAAATGACTTCTATAACTTCATGATTGACTCGTACCATATTTTCAAGAAAGAAGATGGGACGACTTTGAAGGCAGCATGGGAAATGTATAAGACATATTGTGATGAAGCAAAGGTGCCATATCCATTGTCTCAGCGTATATTCAAAGAGGAACTTAAAAGCTATTTCCGTGATTTCAGTGACAGATTCAATGCAGATGACGGATCTCGAATAAGAAGCTACTATTCGGGTTTCAGAACTGAACGATTCGAAAACGATCAAAACAAAAAGAAGAAACCTAAAGAAAACAAAACCGGATTAATGCAATTTGATTCGGAGGAATCTATATTTGACATTGAGTGCGGTGATTGCCCTGCTCAGTATGCAACATCAAATGAGACACCTTCGAAAAAATGGGATGATGTCACTTCAAGACTTTCGGAGCTTGACACAACCAAACTACACTATGTAAAGGTGCCGGAGAATCATATTGTAATAGACTTTGACATAAAGGATAAGGACGGTAATAAGTCCTTTGAGAAGAATGTCGAAGAAGCTAGCAAATGGCCACCTACGTACGCTGAATTAAGTAAGAGTGGTGGCGGTATACACTTGCATTATATTTATGCAGGGGATGTTACTAAATTGAGCCGAATCTATGATGACGACATCGAGGTTAAGGTATTCACGGGTAAGCAGTCTCTTCGCAGAAAATTGACTAAGTGTAATAATCTGCCTATTGCAACTATAAACTCTGGATTGCCGCTTAAAGGAGATAAGATGATAAATACAGATGTAGTGGCAACAGAAAAAGGAATCCGGACTTTAATCAAGCGCAACCTGAATAAGGAGTACCATCCTGGGACCAAACCGAGTATTGACTTTATTTATAAAATACTCGAAGACAACTATACGAAGGGTACAAAATATGATGTGAGCGACTTGAAGAATCCGGTTCTCGCATTCGCTGCCGGAAGCACGAATCATGCTGATTACTGCATCAAGCTTGTAAACAAGATGCACTTCAAATCAGAGGATATTTCCGAGCCTATGAGCAACGATGATGCCAAACTTGTATTCTACGACGTAGAAGTATTCCCTAACTTATTCCTTGTTAACTGGAAATTCGAAGGGGAGGAGAACAAAGTAGTTCGAATGATAAACCCGACACCGACAGATATTGAGAGACTTATTCAATATAGACTTGTCGGCTTTAACTGTCGCCGGTACGATAATCATATTATGTACGCGAGGTTGATGGGTTATACAAACGAACAGCTTTATAATTTGTCACAAAAAATCATAAACAGCGAAGGTTCAAGAAGTGGATTCTTCGGGGAAGCATATAATCTGTCATACACGGATATTTATGACTTCTCTGCTACGAAACAGTCTCTTAAGAAATGGGAGATCGAACTCGGAATCCATCACCAAGAGCTTGGTCTTCCTTGGGATCAACCTGTACCTGAAGAAATGTGGACCAAAGTTGCAGAGTATTGCGATAACGACGTAATTGCGACAGAAGCTGTGTTCCATCATTTGAAAGGTGATTTCCTAGCTAGACAAATTCTTGCAGACTTGGCTGGAATGACTGTAAACGACACAACCAATAGCCTGTCCACCAGGATTATATTTGGCACGAATCGCAAACCTCAAGACCAGTTCAACTATCGTAATCTCGGAGAAGTTACATCAGACTGTACGGATGCTGTAATAACAAAAGACGATGTTATGTATGCCGGCATTGGCGACGAGTTTGTCTTATTCAACACGAAGGGGCAACCCGTATTTCCTGGATACAAATTCGAAAATGGTGTGTCCACTTATCGTGGTGAAGAGATAGGCGAAGGCGGTTACGTATATTCTGAGCCTGGCATGTACAGCAATGTAGCACTTCTTGACGTTGCTTCAATGCACCCGAGCAGTGTTATAGCTGAAGAATTGTTCGGACCGACATATACGAAGCGCTTCGATGAAATCCGCCAAGCACGTATTGCTATCAAACACAAAGATTTCGATAAAGCAAGAACAATGCTGGATGGAAAGCTTGCTAAATACTTGGTCGACGATTCACTTGCTGGGGATTTGGCTCAAGCTCTGAAGATCGTAATTAACTCTATATACGGTCTTACAGCTGCAAACTTCGAAAATCCGTTCAGAGATCCTCGTAATAAAGATAATATTGTGGCTAAGCGTGGGGCTTTGTTCATGGTGAATCTTAAGCACGAGGTCCAGAGAAGAGGCTTCATTGTCGCCCATATTAAGACCGACTCGATTAAGATCCCGGATGCAACACCTGAGATCATTCAGTTCGTTATGGACTTCGGCAAGATGTACGGCTACAACTTCGAGCATGAGGCTACGTACGACAGAATGTGCATTGTAAATGATGCAGTGTATATTGCTAAGTATAAGGACGGTAAGCATGCCGGAGAATGGACTGCTACAGGAACTCAATTCCAGGTACCATATGTGTTCAAGAAACTCTTTAGCAGAGAGAAGATTGAATTCGGAGATATGTGTGAGGCAAAGGCAGTAAAGACTGCTTTATATTTGGACATGAATGAAGATCTTGGTCCAGATGAGCACAACTATATCTTTGTCGGTAAAACTGGACAATTCTGCCCGATCAAACCTGGTTGCGGTGGAGGAGAACTTGTACGCGAAGGAAAAGATAAGGACGGCAACATAAAGTATTCTTCTGCCACAGGAGCGAAAGGATACAGATGGCTTGAGTCTGAGATGGTCAAAGACAGAAATAAGATCGATGACATTGACCGGTCTTATTACGATGCGCTATGCAATTCAGCCATTGATTCAATTAACCAATATGGCGACTTCGAATGGTTTGTTTCGGATGACCCAGCAACATCTAAGGACGTAGACAACGTGCCTTGGAACAACTAAAAAAATAAATTAATTTAAAAGGAGTATAAAATATTATGGAACTTACTTTTGCACCTAGAGGAATCTTGCAAATCGACGACGCTAGAATTGTTTATCGTAACTTTTCGGGAGTAGGAACAAAGTTTAACCGCGACGGAGACAGAAACTTCGCTGTAGTAATCGAAACAGAAGAAATGGCCGAAGCACTCAAGCGTGAAGGCTGGAATGTAAAAATTAAGCCTGCCCGCGAAGAGGGCGATATGCCGTTCATGTATCTTCCGGTTAAAGTCAAATTCAGTGAACGCGGACCGAAGGTATATTTGAAGTCCGGCGAAAACGTAAACCTTCTCGACGAAGAAAGTGTCGGTCTCATCGATGAAGTCGATATTTTGAAAGTCGATCTCGACATTCGTCCCTACGATTGGGAAATGAACGGCAAGACCGGTAGAACTGCATATTTGCAATCGATCCAAGTGGAGCAAGAAGTCGACAGATTTGCTGCTCATCATTAAAAAAAAACCAACGAAGAGGCTGCCTTTAACAGGGTGGCCTCTTTACTTATATTTAAGGAGATAAAAAAATGTTAGCGACATTATTATTCATATTGATCGGGGTACAGATCAATGCAGGAGTTCTCTATTGGATTGCAACCGTACTTTATGGCGCTGCCTGGATTATTAAAAAGGGCATCGAGTATAGCGACAAATAAGGAGATAAAAAATGAATGTTCTCAAAGAAAATATCCTAGACAGCCGGCTCAAATGCGCTCTCGACATTTTCAATTATGTAAGAAAAGGTAATGAGCCAATAAAAGAAACAGATAGAGATGTTTGGGGCGCGATGGTGTGCCGAACAAAGAAGACAATTGAAGGTAAATACGAGATAGAGAGAAAGCCTTTAGAAACTATTAAAGCTCGAATCTCCATCGATATGTTCGATCCACTCTTGTCGGATAACATCCAACATATACAGCATCTTGCTGAAGAAATAATGAAGGCCACATCTAAAAGAGAAACGGAGCTCTTTATGGCACATATTCCAGAAGATTCCGATCTCTCTAAATACACTCTCTATAAAATGAAAGATTGGCAATGGCTCGCAGATGAAAGCGGCAGAATCGTGCATAAAGATCACACCGGACAAAACTACTATGCGGATCTTGTAAAATATGCGATCCCTATGAAAGATTTGGAGGAATAAATTATGGACGAAATCATCTACAAAGAAGTCTATTACGACGAATACTGCAAAAACTGCGAGTATCGAACCAAGAGTGAAAAAGATGATCCTTGCTTCGAATGCCTCGACGAACCGGTGAATGTATATTCTCACAAACCGGTTAATTACAAAGAGAAAACAACAAAATAAAAATATAAAAAATAAGGAGATATATTATGAATTACGAAAAAAATTGGGACATTATCGTGAAAGCATTGCGTGACACCGGTGCCAATATTGAAATTGAGCCGATGACTGCTTTTGTGTCTTCGCCAACAACATCGACAGCAAAACTCACAAATACTTGTTCTCCTGCACCTGTAACCTCGTTTAAAGAATATATTGACTCCAAATGTAGAGTACCATCTACAAATAAAAAGACAGCAACTCCTCCGAAGCGCGACAAGAAAGTAATGAACGGACGAATCCAGAACGTTATCTTCAACGCTCCAGCTACGATTGTCTTCTGGACTGACGGATCTAAGACTGTCGTGAAATGCGAAAACGAGGAGTACGATCCCGAGAAAGGTCTCGCTATGGCCATCGTGAAAAAATGGTTCGGCAACAATTGCGGATATTACTACGAGGCCTTCAAGGAGTGGTGTCCAAAAGGAGAGGAAAATGGCAAGAAGTAAAGAGGACAAAAGTTATTTGTACGTATACTATGAATTCATGCGAAGTAAGGCATATAAAATTCATCATAAGCACGAGATCATAAATTGGGTTCCGTGTGCGCCTCCTGATTTTCCTATTAAAGTCCCGAACGCGATAATCATTCGGTGCAAATGGGTTGCTCCAATACTATTTGTGTCAGAGAAAAGCCCTTCCACAGTCAAGCGTATTCTAAAGGTGGTTAACTTGCAACAACCAATGTCAACTTGGGACAACCATCCGGAAGAAATCGCAAATGTTTGTCCTGTATGCGGCTATGACTTCGAAAAATGCCAATGCATGTTTTCTGGCGGCTGCCATCCAGATAGAAGCAAGAAAAGAGAAGTTGTTCTTGACCATTTATATTTATTGACTCCTGAGCAAATCCAGCATTTGGCGAATCTTCAAAAACAGAAGCAAATATCATACACAGATCCAGAGAAAGAAGAATTCCTAAGAAAATTGGAGGAGACCAGCATTGTCAAAGGAGCCATTTCTTAGACCGTATCAAATGGATGCGGTTAAAAATATGTTTAACGGCTGCATCCTAAACGGAGGAGTTGGCTCCGGCAAAAGTCGTACTGGACTATATTACTACTTCAAAGAGCAAGGCGGCTCAATCGATCCAGAATATGTCGATATGAAGAATCCCAGAGATCTTTATATTATAACGACAGCAAAAAAGAGAGACTCACTTGAATGGGAACTCGAGCTGTCTTATTTTCTTATGTCTGCAAATCCAGAGGTCAACCATTACAAGAATCATATTGTAGTTGACAGCTGGAACAACATTAAGAAATATAAAAACATCTATGATGCGTTCTTCATATTCGACGAGGATCGAGTCACCGGCTCTGGAGCATGGGTGAAAGCATTTTATGCTATAGCTAAGAAAAACAAGTGGATTATTCTCTCGGCTACATCCGGCGACACCTGGTCCGATTATATTCCTGTTTTCGTGGCAAATGGATTCTTTAGGAATAAGACAGAGTTTCTTAGAGAACATGCTGTATATTCTCGCTTCACGAAATACCCGAAGATAGAGAAATATATCGGAACAGGTAAGCTCCTACGTTTACGAGATACGCTCCTGGTTGATATGGACTTTAACAGGAATACTGTGCGCCATTATGAAGATGTGTACGTTAATTACGATATAAGTCGGTATAAAGACGCGATTCGGACACGTTGGGACCCGTATAAGAATGAGCCTATCCAGCAAGCCTCAGTTCTTTGCTATATTCTTCGAAGAATTGTAAATGAGGATGAAAGTCGAATGAAATCTCTTCTTGAGATCCTAGAAGACCATAAACGAGCAATTATATTCTATAACTTCGACTATGAGCTGGATATTCTCTTGAAACTAGCTTATGAGGACGGAACCGTGATAGCTCAATGGAATGGGCATAAACACGAGCCTGTTCCAAATGCGGATAAATGGGTTTACCTGGTTCAGTACACTGCTGGAGCTGAAGGATGGAACTGTATTACAACAGACACGATCATATTCTACTCACAGAATTATTCGTACAAGACAACAGAGCAGGCATCAGGTCGAATCGACAGGATGAACACTCCGTACAAAGATCTATATTACTATCAAATAAAAAGCAGGTCTGGAATTGACCTGGCCATATCTAAAGCTTTGAAACAAAAACAAAATTTCAACGAAACAAGATTCTTAAAATGGTAAAGGAGATGAAAAATGACTAATCGTGAATGGCTCGCTACGTTGAACGACAAAGACTTTTTAGAAGCGTGCGAACGGATGACACTATATCCTTGCACGTGCTGTATTTATGCAGAAGTAACTTGCAGTAATATTCCTCACACTTGCGAACGAGAACAAGTGAAATGGCTAAAAGCCGAACATAAGGATGATCTTTGGCAAAGAGATAGATATGGGAGGAAAAATGACTAATCGTGAATGGCTCGAAACACTTACAGACGAAGAGTTTGCAAAATGGAATTATGAGATTGGCTGTGGAAGTTGTGCATATAACCCTGAAAAAGGGATATGCGAAAGAATTTCAAACCTTTCTTGTCTTGACCCAAATCCTTGTATGGACGGTATTGCAAAATGGTTGCAACAAGAGCATAAGGAGAATATGAACGATGGCAGATGAAAGCAAATTTTATCTTTGCGACGGTAAAGATGAGTGCTGTAATTCATCTGTAAACTGTCAAGACAAATGCTTCTTCACGACTAACAAAAAGCACAGTAAAGACGGAAAGGAATACACCTTTCAAGAGTTCGAAAATAAATATTATGAAATATTAAAGGAGATAAACATGAAACAAATCAAAAACGTAAAGGATGTGTCCGTTCATGAAGGAAAAATTGTAAGAGATCGTATTCCTGAACTCATCGAAAACGAGGGCAGAGTGGCGTACATACGTGTTATACAAGGTGATGAGCTCAAGCAAAGACTCAGTGCAAAGCTTCTTGAAGAGGCCTATGAAGTCGTTGATTCGACAAGCAAGAAAGACGTTACAGAAGAACTTGTTGACGTTCTGGATGTTGTAGATGCTCTTATCTCGGCGTACGACATTGATAAGGACGAACTTAACTCAGTCAGAAGAGATAAGAAAAATGCAAAAGGTAACTTCAGCAAAGGATATCTTTTGATAAGTGAATTCCTTGTTGACGATGAAGAGCCTGACCAAGCAGAAAAGAAAAAATAAGGAGGTTGAGATATGCATTATTCTGACATAGTCTTTGACCGCCCGATTTATGCTGTGCTCATCACATGCCAAGACATGATTAACAACGAAGCGAAATTTACTACGATTGTTGAGTTTCTAAAGATCGCAAAAGAAGTGTACGGCAAAGATACACTCATCGCAGCGATGAAAAAATATCGCTTCACGCAACTCATTTCTTTGCTTGATTTCTAAGGAGGCAAAAAAATGAGAAAATTTACGAAGTTTCTTTATCGACTCTGGAGCATATTTTTCGGAATCTGCACATTCATGGTTCTTCCTGTTTTGGCGGTGATATTTATTCCGATATGTGCATTCATGAAAAGCACCTGGCTCGAAATGATGTCTATGGCATTGATAACAGGTTGGCTTTGTATTCGTTATTCTGCTTTCGACCCCAATTGGGAAGAGCAGGATAGAAAATAAAATATTTTAAAAAGGAGACCAAAAAATGAGAAAATGCCCGAAATGTAACTCTGACACAATTGTTGTCGATTCATGCACAAATTCCAAAGATCAAGAAACATATCGCAAACGAGTGTGCATTCACTGTACGCACGAATTTTACACGGTAGAAACCGAAGTTGAAAACTGTGAAACTCTTAAAAATGCATGGGAGTCCGCCAAAGAAAGCGAAAATGCTGAAAATCTTTAAGGAGAAATAACCATGGGACGATTCGAAGAGAAGACAAGATATTGCATAAACGAAAATGACTGCATTCATAAGTCTGATGATAATCTCGAAAAAGCTACAATTGTACGAGGTCCTAAAACAATCAAACTTTTTGGATTTCTGACAATTTATATCGACAGCAAATGCGCAAAGAGAAAAGTAAAACTCCAACGTTGCGGCTCCCCGCTTAGAAACCCGACATGCAAATATTGTGTAAGAGATCTGCACAATTTCGATTATCTCTTGGAGGATTAGAGATGCAAGAGATGCAAGACATCAATAAACTCATTGAGCAAAATGAGAAACTGGTCTATCACGTATGGAACAAACGCTTCAGTGCATACGAAACAAACTGGGCTTATAAAGATGATCTCATTCAAATCGGGAGAATAGCTCTTTGGAAAGCATGTCTGAATTTTGATCCGTCAAAAGGTTCTGAATTCAGCTCTTATGCTTGCCAAGCTATTTATAATGGCATGCTTTGCGCAATAACCAGAAAGTACAATAAGTTTATGTCTAATGAAGTTTCATACGATACCATTGCCTATGCAGACCCTAAAGGAAATACTGTAACAATGGCCGATACTATTCCTTCAGAAGATGCATTTGATGCAATTGAAATGAAAGTGGCTGTAGAACAGTTCTTATCTACTTGCAAAAATCCTCGTATGAGATGCATCATCGAAAAAAGACTCGAAGGTTATAGTCAAACGGACATATCCAAAGAACTTGGTGTTAGCAGATCATATGTGAATGTGACATGCTGCCGGTTTAAGAAAAAATTTAAAGCGTTTATGGAGGCTTAAGGAGATAAATATTCGGTATTCATATTCTAGCCAAGGATATGAAAATAATAAAAAGGAAGGAACATTAAGTGAAAACCTGGCAAGAAAGAACAATGGAACTGTACAAGCAAGGTCTAAGACCTTACGAGATAGCGACCATAATCGAAGGCGAATATGATCTAAATTACATGTACGACTCGGTTTACGGTCATATTCGTAGGCATAAGGAGAAAACACCTGAGCAGACTACAAGTACTAACAGAGTGGCTGTCCAGAACCAAGAACCGGCTCATATCAACACCAAATGGGACGGAACAAAACTTCTCAGATTCGCTATCATGGGCGATACACAAATGGGAAGCAAGTACACTCAGCTGACGTATCTTCATGACTTCTACGACCTTTGCGAGGCAGAAGGAATCAAGACTGTGTACCATACCGGTGACATTACGGACGGTCTTAAGATGAGAGTAGGGCATGAGTATGAGCTCTATGCTGTATCGGCAGATGATATGAGAGATGACGTTATCAAGAATTATCCGAAGAGAGATGGCATTACTACATATTTCATCACCGGCAACCATGATGCAAGCATTTACAAGCAAGTTGGCTACGATATTGGTCAAGCTATTGCAAATGCAAGAAAAGACCTGGTATATCTCGGAAGAGACTGCGCTGTAATTAATCTCACGCCGAACTGCACGTTGGAACTCAGACATCCTTGGGATGGAACAGCATACGCTTTGAGCTATAAGATCCAGAAAATTATTGAAGGAATGGAGAGCGACTCCAAACCTAATATTCTGGCTGTAGGCCACTATCACAAAGCAGAGTATCTGTTCTACAGAAATGTGCACGCGCTTCAAACAGGATGCTTCCAAGGACAGACTCCGTTTACCAGAGGTAAGGGTATTTCGGTTCACTTGGGCGGCTGGTTGGTGTCCGTACGAGTTGACTCTGAAGGAACTATCCAGAGCTTTGCACCCGAGTTTGTGCCGTTTTACAGTTCCATTAAGGACGACTATAAGTCCTTTAAAAAATAGGGAATAAACCCTAAACTAGCCCAAAATCTGCCCATTTTTACCTCTAAAAAAGTGGGCAGAAAAGTGGGTTTGTCATTTAGTAAAAAGTGCACTTTTGTTTTTGCCCAAAAAAAGTGGGCTTTTGCCCATTTTTGCCGAAAAAAGTGGGCAGAAAAAATAGTATAAAGATGATATGAAAATGTTATAAAAATGCGTGTTTTTGGGCCTTTTTTGGCACTTTTTGAGCATTTTTTGAGGTGTTGAAAAAGTTCTGCCCACTTTCCCACTTTTTTTTCTAATTACTGTGCAAAAATTGAAAATGTAAATAATAGTTTACATTTTACATTTTTTAAAAAGAGTTGGCGAAAAAAAGTGGGTTTTTGGCCAGAACAATATTTTAAGCAATTTTAAGGAGGTTTTTAAGGAGTTTTTATGGGAAACAACATACATGCAATTTTCGACGAATTCAAGATATATTTTCCTTCAATTTCCAAGACCGCAATTGGATACAGAGAATGGTCTCCGGAAGAAATTGAAGTTCGTTTAAACGATGGCGGTAGAGCAATCTATAATTTCACAACTCAGTCAGCAAGATTCTTAAGTCCAGATATTACTGATGAGGAACTTGCAAGATTGAAACTCGCTTCAAATCTCAGAGTATATTTGTCTCGCAGGAAGATGACTTTACTTGAGTTGGCAGAAAAGACTGAAATAAGTCGGCAAACATTAAGAAAGTATTTTAACAGTGAATCTTTTCCGTCCGTATACAATGCTCGAAAGATTGCCAGAGCACTTGAGTGCACAATGGACGAGCTTATGGGCTTAGATACATATTTTGAATGACAAACGGTTCGCGAAAAAAACAATGACTTTTATGAGAGGAGAAGAAAAAACGGTTTTTATAACTGCTTCTCTTTCTTTTCCTATGAATCTATAAAGGAGGTCCAATAATGGCGAAGCTTGAAAGCAGATTTCAAAAGGAACTAATAGATGAAATAAAAGAAATATTTCCTGGATGCATCGTTATGAAAAATGACTCAGGCTATATTCAAGGAATACCAGATTGGACAATTCTTTACAGAGGTAAATGGGCAGTCCTTGAGGTTAAGCGTAGCGTATCGGCTAAAAGACAACCTAATCAAGATTACTACGTTAATCAACTCAATGACATGTCCTTTTCGCGTTTCGTATATCCTGAAAACAAAGAAGAAGTATTGAACGAGCTTTACGAATATTTCATGAATTAAAGGAGATACCTATGCGCTTTAACAATCATCGAAACCTTGAGGGGTTGCATGCCCCTTTCAGTCCTAGTCAGTCTAGCTGGCTAAGATATGATGACAACAAGGTCGTAGAAGTCTACACAAATAAGAAGGCCTCTGAAATGGGGACACTCCTCCATGCGTGGGCTAAGCAAACTATTGATCTAAAAATAAAGCAACCTAAATCCAGAAAGACTATTTATGCATATGTAAATGATGCTATTGGTTTCAATATGAACACTGAGGTTGTTTTATATTATTCTGACAGATTTTTCGGAACAGCAGATGCTATATCCTTCAGAAATGGTGAACTTAGAATTCACGATTTGAAGACAGGTAAGATCCCAGCACACATGGAGCAGCTAGAAGTATATGCTGCTCTTTTCTGTTTGGAGTACAAGGTCAAACCTGGCGATATCAACTTCGAACTGAGAATCTATCAGAATGATGATATTCTAGTCCATAATCCGACAGCTGAAGATATTTTGCCGATAATGGATAAAATTGTTCATCTCGACAAGATATTGGAGAAATTGGATTACGAGGAGGTTTGATGCTATGAATTATATTGCCAAAGATATTCTGATGCATTACGGAATGCCTAGAAGATCCGGTAGATATCCTTGGGGATCTGGTGATGATCCCTACCAACATAGCTCAGACTTTCTCGGAAGGATAGAAGAGCTTAAGAAAAACGGCTGGACCGAAACTCCTGAGAATATTCAAAAGGAATTCGGCATATCTACAACCGATTACAGAACATGCAAGACAATAGCGAAGAACGAAAGAAGAGCGCTCAATGTTGCTAGAGCTAAATCTCTTAGAGAGGATGGTCTCGGCGACAGTGAAATCGGAAGAAGAATGGGCGTTAACGAATCAACAGTTCGTTCTTGGCTTAACCAAAAATCCGAAGTCCGTATGAATCAGGCCCGAAAAACTGCTGATTTTATTAAAGATCAAGTCGACAAAAAAGGCATGATTGATATAGGTACTGGTGTTGAAAGAGAGCTTAACGTTTCCAGAGAAAGACTCGACCAATCTTTGACTTTGCTCAAAAATGAAGGATACGAGATCTATGGAGCACGAGTTCCCCAAGCCACCAACAAAGGTAAGTACACAACCATCAAGGTTATCTGTACTCCAGGAACAGAGCACAAGGATATTTACAACTTTGAGGATATTCACACTCTGCAAGATTATGTGTCTCACGATAATGGCAACACGTTCGACAAATTTGTATATCCGAAGAGCATGGATTCGAAAAGACTTCAAATCAGATATGCAGAAGATGGCGGAATCGAAAAAGACGGAATAATCGAACTTCGTAGAGGAGTTCCTGATCTGTCTTTGGGCAATTCTCGTTATTCTCAAGTTCGTATCTTGGTTGATGGCGAGAGATATCTTAAGGGTATGGCTGTATATTCTGATGACATGCCTGATGGTGTCGATGTTATATTTAACACCAACAAGCACAAAGATGTTCCTAAAATGGAAGTCCTGAAGAAAATCAAGCCCGATCCGGATAACCCGTTTGGTTCTCTAATCAAAGCAGGAGGACAAAGCTACTATATAGATGAGAATGGGGAAAGACAATTATCTCTTATTAATAAGAGAGCCGATCAAGGCGATTGGGGCGATTGGGCCGATGCTCTTCCTTCTCAATTCTTGTCTAAGCAATCTCTTCACATGGCCAGAAAACAACTAAATTTGGCAGCAGCAGACAAGTATGCAGAATATGATGAGATCTGTTCTTTGACAAATCCAACAGTTAAGAAGCACTTGCTTGAGTCCTTCGCCAACGATTGCGATTCGGCAGCCGTTCATCTTAAAGCAGCAGCTTTGCCTGGCCAAAAGTATCATGTTATCATTCCAATCACTTCATTGAGCGACACTGAAGTGTATGCTCCTCAGTATGAGAATGGTACAAAGTTGGCCCTGATTCGATATCCTCATGGCGGAACATTCGAGATACCTATCTTGACCGTCAATAATAAACACCCTGTTGCAAGAAAACTTCTCGGCACAGACACCCAAGATGCTGTAGGCATCAACAGTAAAGTTGCTGAAAGATTGTCAGGCGCTGACTTTGACGGTGATACAGTTATGTGTATTCCTACTCATGACAAGATGGGTAAAGTCAAAGTAACATCCACTCCGCCTTTGAAAGGTTTGGAAGGATTCGATCCCAAATCTGCATATCCTGAGCGTCCTGGAATGAGGTATATGAAAAATACTCAAACAGAAATGGGTATTATTTCTAACCTTATCACGGATATGACTTTAAAAGGCGCTTCTCAAGAAGAGCTTGCAGCAGCAGTTCGCCATAGCATGGTAGTCATCGATGCTGAAAAGCATAAATTGGATTACAAGCAAAGTGAATTTGACAATAATATTGCTGCTCTTAAGAAGAAGTATCAAAGAAGAGTCGATGAAGATGGAAATGTGAGATATGGAGGAGCTTCCACTCTTATTTCTAGAGCAAGTGGCAAGCAAGTCGTTCTTAAACGACAAGGAACACCCCTTTACAATATTCCTGGCAAAGAGTGGTATGATCCTAGTCGTCCCGAAGGTGCTCTTGTTTACAAGACAGCCGATGATCTTACTTATCAAGTCGAAAGAGTAAACAATAAAACTGGCGAGAAGACAAAAGTTACAAAGTACAGAACTCAAAACAGCACTCGAATGGCAGAAGTTGATGATGCTAGCAAGCTTATATCTGATGCTAATACTCCTATGGAGAGAGTGTATGCAGAATATGCAAACAAGATGAAAGCTTTAGCTAACCAGGCCCGTAAGGAGATAGTGGCCACCGGTAAGATAAAGTATAGTGCATCGGCTAAGGCGGCATATCAGGAAGAAGTAGACTCTCTTGAGTCCAAGCTGAACATCGCCCTCCTTAACGCACCCCGAGAGAGGCAGGCTCAACGACTAGCCACCGCAGAAGTAAGGGCTAAGAAACTGAGCAACCCTGACATGACTACAGGGGAAGTTAAGAAAGCAAGCCAGCAGGCCATATCTAAGTACAGGAACGAAGTAGGTTCAGTATCTAGAGCAGAAAGAAGTATAAAGATTACTCCTCGTGAATGGGAGGCCATCCAAGCAGGAGCTATCTCCGAGTCTAAACTGGTCAAGATACTTAACAACACTGACCTCGATGTTCTTAGGGAGATGGCTACACCTAGATCTAAGACTACACTTAGTCAAGCTAAGATCAACAGAATCAAAGCTCTTAGAGCATCAAACTACACGCTTAACGAGATAGCTAAGAAACTTGGCGTCTCTACAAGTGTTGTATCCAATTACTTAAAAGGAGAAGAATGATTATGGATAAGTGTATGCTAACTACCATCGACAATCCATTCGATCCTTTTAAAGACTTCGATTCATGGATGCAATTTGATGTTGAAAAGCAATACTATTCTTGTTCTCGTTTGGCAAGAGTAGCAAACATTAAAGAAGACATGTGCGAACATGAAGTAGATGTTGAGATCGAAAGAGCAATTGATGCAATTGTTGAGTACGATCCTTTAGGAATCTACAAGAAAGTAAAGGGCTCTGATGCCCAAATAAGTAATCCCGAGGAGAGCATGAGTGACCGGGGGGAGGGTGTCTAAATC
>ERZ1026880.77-NODE-77-length-55482-cov-21.029390_pt1 | contig 55482 bp, 72 predicted proteins | sample MGYA00380170_ERZ1026880 | MGnify/ENA primary metagenome ERZ1026880 (study PRJEB33269, sample SAMEA4719806) | human gut metagenome | biome: human-associated habitat; feature: organic feature; material: feces | place: Cameroon | collected 2013-10 ...
GCGTTGTTGAAAGCACTCCGACGGCAGCAGATACGGACGTCCAGCGCTGGCGTAAGACCGCAGAAGAGCCGCCGACTGAGGCTGATGCAAATGAAGACGGCTGCGTCCTGAGCATCAACATGAACCTCGGCGGCATGAACACGACAGATTGGCCGTGGAACGTGGTGGCAGCTTTCCCGGATTGCCTGCCGGTCTGGATGCCATTGCCAAAGAAGCCGCTCTAAAAAGAAGCTATGGGAGATGAAAACGGAAAATGACTTACAAAGAGTTCTTGGAGCGCAAAATCGACATTGCACCCCTGTCAGGCATTGAGATTGACCCCGCCGAGGTCAGCCCGGCGCTGAAAGATCACCAGCGCGTGAGCGTCCTGTGGGCGCTGCGCGGGGGCCGCCGTGGCATTTTCGCTCGCTTCGGTCTGGGAAAGACCATCATGCAGCTTGAATGGTGCAGGCTGCTCCAGAAGCACGAGGGCGGACAGACGCTCGTTGTGATGCCGCTGAACGTCCTGCCGGAGTTCAAGGCAGACGCTGTGAACCTGCTGGGCATGGACGAGCCACCCTACTGCCGCACGATGGCCGAAGTGGAGGCCAGCACAGCCCCCATCGTCCTGACCAACTACGAGCGCGTCAGAGACGGTGACATTGACCCGCATCATTTCACGGCGGTCAGTTTGGACGAGGCCGCCACGCTGCGCAGCTTCGGCAGCAAGACCTATCAGAGCTTCATGCAGAAGTTCAAGGGCGTCAAGTATAAGCTGACCAACACGGCCACGCCGTCCCCGAACAGGTACAAAGAGCTGATTCACTATGCCGGGTTCCTCGAAATTATGGACACCGGCCAGAGTTTGACCCGCTTTTTCAAGAGGGACAGCACCAAAGCGAACAACCTGACCCTTTATCCGGGCCGCGAGCGCGAGTTCTGGATTTGGTGCGCCAGCTGGGGGCTTTTCCTTCAGAAGCCGTCCGACCTCGGATTCTCGGATGATGGTTACGCCCTGCCGCCGCTGGACATCCGGTATCACAAGCTGAACAGCCTTGACCGGCCTGCTGAATTTGAAGCCGACGGCCAGATGAAGCTCGGCCATGATGCCGCGATGGGCTTGCAGGATGCAGCCAAAGAGAAGCGGGACAGCATCGACATCCGCGCCGCTGAGGTGGCCCGCATCATCGCGGAAGCCCCGGTGGATGAACACTTCGTTGTCTGGCATGACTTGGAGGACGAGCGCAAGGCCCTGAAAAAAGCCATCCCGGAGATGGTGGACATCTACGGCAGCATGGATCTCGAAACCCGCGAACAGCGCGTCATGGACTTCGCGCAGGGCAAGACCCGCATCTTCGGCACGAAGAAAAGCCTGTCCGGCTCTGGCTGCAACTTCCAGCGGTTCTGCCACCGGGCAATCTTTATGGGTGTCGACTATGAGTTTAACGACTTCATCCAAGCCATTCACCGCATTTACCGCTTCCTCCAGAAGTCACCGTGCGTGATTGACATTCTGTACATGGACACCGAAACGGAGGTGCTGCTGGCCCTCCAGCGGAAGTGGAAGCAGTACGATGAACTCAGCGAGCAGATGGAAGAAATTATCAAAGAATACGGCCTCGGCAGCCTTGCACTGGAGGTCTTAAAGAGAACGATAGGATGTGAGCGCGTGGAAGTAAAAGGCAGCAACTACATCGCAATCAATAACGATTGCGTGGAAGAGGTCAAGAGCTGGCCGACGGACAGCATCGACCTGTATGTGACCAGCATCCCCTTCGGGAATCATTACGAATATTCTCCGTCGTACAACGATTTCGGGCACAACCCTGACGATAGCGAGTTCTTCAAGCAGATGGACTTCCTCACCCCTGAGCTGCTGCGGACTCTGAAGCCGGGCCGCGTGGCTGCAATCCATGTGAAAGATCGCGTGGAGTTCGCCAACGTCACCGGCCTTGCAGCGCCGACCATTGAGCCGTTTCATGCGGACTGTATCGCTCATTTCCGGAAGCATGGCTTTGCCTATTTCGGCATGATCACCGTCGTGACCGACGTCGTGCGAGAAAATAATCAAACTTACAGATTGGGATGGACGGAGCAGTGCAAGGACGGCACCAAGATGGGCGTTGGCTGCCCGGAATACATCTTGCTGTTCCGCAAGCTCCCCACAGACCACAGCAAGGGATATGCGGACGTCCGCGTCGCAAAGAGCAAGGACGAATACACCCGCGCACAATGGCAGCTCGATGCACACGCATTCTGGCGCAGCAGCGGCGACCGTCCGTTTACCCGGGAAGAGCTGGAAAAGATACCCACCTCGAAGTTGCAGGCGGTCTACCGAAAATTCAGCCGTGATACCGTCTATTCTTATGCAGAGCACGTTAAGCTGGCCGAAAGTCTGGATAAAGACGGACGGCTGCCGAGTACCTTCATGGTTGTCGCCCCTGGAAGCTGGGACATGACGGTCTGGGACGACATTGTGCGGATGAAAACGCTCAACACATCCCAGAGTCAGCGCCGCCAGAACCTCCACGTCTGCCCGCTGCAAATCGACATCGTGCAGCGCCTGATTGAGCGGTACAGCAATGAGGGCGAACTTGTTGCTGACCCCTTTGCAGGGCTTTTCACCGTGCCGTATGAGGCGGTGAAGATGAACCGTAAGGGAAAGGGCGTGGAGCTTAACCCCGATTATTTCAGGGACGGCGTGGGCTATCTGGAATCTGCGGATGCGGAAAAGGATGCACCCACTCTGTTTGACCTGTTGGAGAATGGAGCTTGAACATGAGCAATGACAACATGAGCCGGAACGCCGAGCACTATGCAGACCCGACTCCCGGCACCGCGATGCGGAACATCCGCAAGGAAGAATACCAGAAAGAGGCCGCCCGGCTGCTGCAAATCAGCATTCTGGTGCCGATGCTGCGTCAGATCGCAGAGTGGTCCGGCTTCGACATCATTGGCCGCATCCCACTGCGGGACAGGGTCACCGGAAAGGAGTATCGGTAATGGACAACAAAATTCTGGAAGAGGCTCGCGATACCATGCTGACAGCCTGCGAGAAGCTGGGCTGCGCTGGTATCATCAGCAGCTGGACGCGCCGAGACGGTACGGTGGTCAGACTGTCGATGAAAATCATGCCCCACAACGAGGACACCATTGCGGATGCCATCTGCGACATGGACGATGAGGAGCTGGCCAAGCGCCTTATCCCCATTGTCGTAAACCAGATGTGCGCAGATGGGGTTCCGACCGAGGAGGAGGCGCTGAAGTGGCTTCAGCAGCCCGCCAGCTGCCTGAAGGAGTAAGGAGGACGAAATGGCAGAACACTACAAGATTGACTGTGACAAGGTAGAGGACAGAAAGGCGCTGACCGTCATTCTCGCAATGAACGGCTACACCGTCCGCATGGGCAAAGAGAAGCGCGGCGGAAAGTCCACCTTGACCTATTTCGTGGAGTATTGGAGGGGCGACGATGAATGATCAAGCGAAATCTAACCCTGAAACCGACACTATGAGTCCGGAGGAAATGGCCCGTTATTTGATGGGGTTTTGCCGTTGCTATTTGGCGACAGGAAATGGTTGCCCAGGTTGCCCATTCGATAAGCCGACCAGTAACGATGGCGATGGAGAATGCCGTCTCGGTGTTCCTTCCGACTGGGACTTTTGAGGAGGAGGAATTGAGCAATGAATAACCGAAGAACGGCGGCTAGCATTCGCCGCAGCTATACCGGTGCCAGAAGCCGCGCGGAAGGTGCAGGTTTTGAGGCCATCATCAGCTCCGCTTGCGACTACTACCGCGCAATCGGGCGGGCAGACATCGAGAAAACCCCGGAGCCGATGAAGCCCCTCGGTGGTGCAGATCGCTCCGGCAGATTCCTCGCCTGTTACACCAAGCAAGCCCAGCCGGACTACAAGGGCATTCTCAGGGGCGGCAAGGCCGTCAATTTCGAGGCGAAGCACACGGACAGCGACCGCATGACTGCCGACCGTGTGACGCCCGAACAGGCAGCCCACTTGACCCGCACTGAAAAGCTCGGCGGCATCGCCTTTGTCCTCTGTTCTTTCGGCGGCAGATACTTCTACCGCGTTCCGTGGGCCGTTTGGCGCGACATGAAGCGCCTGTTCGGTCGAAAGTACATCACCCCGGCGGATTTGGCAGAGTACCGTATCCGCGTTGCAACGCCCGGAGTGCTGCTGTTTTTGGAAGGAGTTGAAACGAATGCGCCCGATTGAAGAAATCAAGAAGAACCATCGCCTGATGATCGTGCGGGAGGGCTGGGACGGCTTCATGGCCTACCTCGTCCACCCACAGTATAAGCCGCAGACTGTGGGCATCGTTGCATCGTGGGGCGGCGGCTGGGAACACGTCAGCGTGAGCCTCCCGCGCCGCTGCCCGACGTGGGACGAGATGTGCCTTATCAAGGACATCTTCTGGGACGAGGAAGAATGCGTGGTGCAGTTCCACCCGCCGCGCAGCCAGTACGTTGACACCCATCCGTACTGCCTCCACCTGTGGAAGAAAATCGGCGAGACCTACGAGACCCCGCCGAAAGAATTTGTTTGACGAAAGGAGCTACCACATGAGTAAAAGAGAAAACCGCCGCATCCGGCAGCTGGAACGCCGCGTGGCAGAGCTGGAAAAGAATATGCCCGCGCCTGACTGCCAGATTCGCGTTGACGCGGAGAACTTCGTGCCGGAAAAGCTGGCACAGGACATCGCGGAGGCCATTAGTAAGTCCACTGGAAAGAGCGTTCAGGTGCGGCTCGCAAAGACCTGCAAAACCTTCAGCGACACGCTGCGGGAAATCTTTGGCGCAAAGTGACCGGCCCGCAGCCGGAGACAGAAAAAAAGGGGGGGTGTATATGGAGATTAGAGCATGGAGAGCATGGGACCCCAAAGGGATCCTTGATACAGAAGAAGTGAAAAAGTGGTTTCAGAGCTGCCGCAATCTGGTGGAGGTCATCCACAACCAGCGTGAAAAGGTCGCCCGCCTGCGGGACGCTGCAACTCATATCACGCAAAATCTGAACGGAATGCCGATGGCATCCGGCAACGGAGATAAAATTCTGGAAGTTGTGTGCGACAGGGACGCGGAAATCCGCAAACTGAACCACATGGAAACGGAACTGGTGAAGCGCCGCGTGGAGGCCATCACCCGCGTTTTCTGCATCGTATATGCCGAGGACGGGCACAGCATCCGCATTGCGGACTACCTGCGCAGCTATTACATCGACTGCGAGACAACAGACAAAGACGGCTATTTCAAGCTCAAAACCTACGAGAATGTTGCCGAAGAATACGGTGTGTCGGTGAAAACCGTTGCCAATGGCCTGAAGAATGGGCTGGAAGCGCTGGCTGAAATCTGGCCCGACATTACGAGGGATAGTGCATGATGCGCAAAATGCACAAAGCAAGGCGCTGATTTTTCGACACGAGCATACATTGCCATTACCATGCCTTGCGAGTATGCTTATTACAAGCGCAACCGCGCATTGCGGCACGGCGCTAACTAAGTGAAGGAGCAGTGCGGCTTGTCACTCCCCCGCCGCTTCTTCGCTTTTATGTGTGGATGCAGGAAATGACGGCGTTAACAGCAGGTGAACGCCGTGGTGGTTTGATTCCGCCCATCTGCACCAATACCCGCCACCCCGTAGGCGGAAGTGGACGCATGACCCAATCAGTCACCGGGAGCTGCTGCGTTTCCCAAGCGCAGCGCATTTTCCTTTCTTTTTCTCTTTTGACGGCTTTGCATACTACCTGACATGATTTTTCCTCCTATAGCATTATAACAGCTGCCCGGAGGCCCCGGAACATTTAGGCGGTGCGCGTGTATTCCGCCGGTGTGTGCGCCCAATCCCTGCGCCCTGAACTGTGTCTGACCAGCACAGCGATGGGCTTTTTATTTGCCGTTGTAGCTCAAGCAGAGCGCCGCCCATTTAAGGCGGGTCACATTGACGATACGCGGAGAGTACCTGTTTCCGGCCTTGTCACCCCGGGAACACACACTCCGTGGTGCTGGTTCAAGTCCAGCCATCGGCTATTATATGCCGCCCTAGCGCAAGCGGAGCGCATTCGTGTGTGTAGACACGGAGGGTTCGATTCCGAAAGGCGGCTATCATGCGCTCGTAGCTCAGTTGGTAGAGTACAGGACTTTTAATCCTGAAGCCGTGGGTCCAAGTCCCACCGGGCGCACCAAAACAAAAACAGAGGGCTGTCCAGCAACGGACAACCCTCTGTTTCATTTTGTGGTCATCCGAAATTTTCTAAGGAGGGTAGCATGATTACCAAGGAATTGATGAAACTGCCGGTCGCGGACCTTGTGCCGTATGAGAACAACCCGCGCGTGATCTCCCCGGAAGCCGTGAACGCCTGCGCGGAAAGTATGCGCCAGTGCAGCGCACTTGACCCCATCGAGGTGGACGAAAACAACGTCATTCTGAGCGGCCATACCCGCCGCCTCGCTCTGATGCAGCTCCATGTGGACATGGCCGACGTGGTGCGCTACACCGGCCTGACGGAAGAGCAGAAGCAGAAATACCGCATCCTCGCCAACAAGACCGGCGAAATGACCGGCTGGGATTTCTCCAAGCTGGAACAGGAACTCGCGGAGGTGGACTTCGGAGATTTCGACTTCAATTTCGACAGCGAAGCCCCGGAGGACATCTTTGACGATTCCACAGACCTGCGCAGCGAATACGACGAGCCGCACGATGACCGTCTGATCTGTCCCTGCTGCGGCCACATCGACCTTAAAGCAAAATTCAAAAAATTTGAAGGAGTCACTGGCGATGCACAAAACGGCAATGAGTGAAAATATTCCTCAGTGCGCTGGAAAACAACACTGCTCGTCTGGATGAACTCGGCTCAATGCACTACAACCTGATGTCCTACTACTACATCCCGAAGAACCCCAAAAGAGCACTGGGCATCATCGAGCAGAGCGAGCGCATCATGATAGATTCCGGTGCGCACACCTTCCAGAAGGGCAAGACAAAACTCAACTGGGAGGAATACACGGAATCCTATGCGCGTTTCATCCGGGAAAACGACTGCGACAAGATAGTGGGCTATTTCGAGATGGACGTGGACAAGGTGATAGGGCTTGAGCGCGTCATAAAGCTGCGCAGACGGCTTGAGCAAGAAACGGACAAGATTATTCCCGTCTGGCACAAAGGGCGCGGAATTGAGGACTTCTACCGGATGTGCGAAGAGTACAGCGGCAGGGTCGTTGCTATCACCGGGTTTAAGAATGAGGACATCAAAGACCACCAATACGCACAATTCCTGAAGATAGCATGGCAGCATAACTGCCGCGTGCATTGTCTGGGCATGACCCGGCAAGATGTGCTGAAGAAGGTTCCCTTTGACTATGTGGACAGCTCTTCGTGGACACAGGGCGTTCTATATGGCCGTTTGGGAGGCCGAAAACTGAAAAATGAAGATACCGCCGAGAAGCGCACTATCATGCGGCAACGGCAGTGGGAAGCTGCATACAAGGAGGCAATGAAGATGCAGGAATACTATGAAAACTACTGGTTCACTACGACCGCCAGACTGAAAAAATCTCTGGGGGGGGTACTAATTATGCGCAATAATATGAAGTCCCTCGCTTATGCCGCCATGACTGCGGCCATTTATTATGTTCTCTGCGTGGCAATCGCCCCGCTGAGTTATGGGCAGGTACAGTGCCGCATTTCGGAGGTTATCCTGCTGTTCTGTATGCACAACACCTTCGCAGTCTATGGCTATACCCTCGGCTGCGCACTGGCAAACTTGACCTCTCCGCTGGGCATTCTGGACGTGATCGTCGGCTCCCTTGCAAACCTCATTGTTGGCACATTTGCCCGCAGGAGCGGCAAGGTTGTCCCGACTATCCTGTTCGGCACCGTGCTCAATGGCATCGTGGTCGGCGCAGAACTGTCCATCGTGTACGGCTCTCCGTTCCTGCTGAACGCCGCGTGCGTCGCAGCTGGCGAGGGCTTTTCTCTTCTGCTTGGCGCTGTGCTGTATAAGCTGGTGGGCAAGCGCGTCGAAAGTATCTGGAGGTGAGTTCCGATTGGCCGCAAAGGTAAGTATGAGCAGTGGCTAGAGCCTGAAGGGCTGACGCTGCTTCGTGGATGGGCAAGAGATGGCCTCAAAGACAAGCAGATTGCCGCGAATATAGGCTGCTCAGTATCGACCCTCTGCGAATGGAAAAACAAATTTCCCGAATTTTCGGAAGCACTAAAAAAGGGCAAGGACGTCGCGGACTACATCGTGGAGAATGAGCTGTTCGAGAGCTGCAAGACCCGCACCGTGACCATCAAGAAGCCTTTCAAGCTGAAAACCGTCAAGGTGGACGGCAAAAAGCGACTGGAGGAAGAGCGTATCGAGTACGCGGAAGAGCAGGTCGTCGTTCCGGCCAACGTAACGGCACAGATCTTCTACCTGAAGAACCGGCGGCCCGAAAAGTGGAAAGACAAGCCGCAGGAGAACACGACCGAGGCCCAGAACACCGATATGCAGACCCTCGCAGACCTGTTGCAGCATCCGTTACCCAACCGCGACATCAAGGACTTTGAAGAATGAACATTCCCGCACCTTTTTCTGAAAATCAGATGCGTTTCTTCTGGGACTGCTTTGACCACTGGTTCAATGTGGCAGAGGGCGGCAAACGTGGCGGTAAGAATGTCCTTATCACCATGGCGTATTGCACCATTCTGGAGAAACACCCAAGCAGAATACACCTGATTGCGGGCGTGTCCACGGCCACGGCGCGGCTGAATATTCTGGACTGTGACGGCTTCGGCCTGAAAAACTACTTTGAGGGACGCTGCCGGGAGGGCGTATACCAGAACCGCGATTGCCTGTATATCCAGACGGCGACCGGTGAAAAGGTCGTGCTGATTTCCGGCGGCGGCAAAGCTGGCGACGAAAAGCTCATTAAGGGCAACACCTACGGCACGGCCTACATCACCGAGGCCAACGAATGCAGCAAAATCTTCATCCAAGAAGTTTTTGACCGTACCCTGTCCAGCCCCGACCGAAAGATATTTCACGACCTGAACCCGAAAGCCGAGGCTCACTGGTACTATCAGGACGTCTTAAACTTCCACGAAGAAAAACTCAAATCGAACCCGAAGTACGGCTTGAACTACGGCCATTTCACCATCGCGGACAATATGAGCATATCGGACGACCAGCTCCGGGCTGTGCTGTCAACGTATGACCGGAAAAGTGTCTGGTATGCCCGCGACATTCTGGGCCAGCGCAAAATGGCCGAGGGCCTTGTCTATCCCATGTTCTCGATGGAAAAGCACGTCGTCAAAGGCGTCATTCCGTACAGCTCCCGCCACCGGTACTATGTTTCCATCGACTACGGCACGGTCAATCCGTTTGCTGCTGGCCTATGGGATTTCGACCCGGTGAGCCATAAGGCTATCATGATACGCGAGCTGTACTACCGTGGAGGCAGCGCAAACCGTACTGACAACGAGGGCTATTACAGGCTGCTGAAGAAGCTGATTGGCGACATCAAAATCGAGTATATCATCATCGACCCTTCGGCGTCGTCCATGATAGAAACCATTGAAAAGTATGCAGAATGGCTTGTGGTGAGGGCTGACAACGACGTTCTGAACGGCATTCAGGACGTGACGAAGTACCTAAACATGGGCCTTTTGCTGTTCCATGAGAGCTGCAAGGAGACGTTCAAAGAATTTGACCAGTATTCGTGGGACGAAGAATCTGGCGAGGATGCTGTTATCAAAGAGTTCGACCACAGCATGGATATGATACGCTACTTCTGCCGCACGGCCCTCCGCGCAGAGCTGAAGTACATCGCATGACGGAAAGGGGGTGAACTGCTGTGAGTTTCATTTCCCGACTATGGGGGAGGATAAGATCTATGTTTATTCGCACCGACATTGGAAAGGCGTTCGGCGTGGAATTGGTGCAGTCGTCCGAAATGAACGCAGCGCTGGAACTGTGGGACAACATTTCGTCCGAGCGCCCGCCGTGGCGTAACCTTGACGACGACGTCCGCACCTACAACATGGGCAAGCATATCAGCGACTACCGTGCCCGGCTGGTGTGTCTGGATATCGACGTTGCACTGTCTGGCTCCCCTCGCGCGGACTACTTGCAGACCATTTGCAACGACCTTATCAAGCGCCTACCCGATAAGGTAGCTGACGCGGAGCGCATGGGCGGCATCGCCATCAAGTGGAACGGCTCCAGCTGGGATTTTGCCCTGCCGGGAGAGTTTGGTATTACCAAGCAGGACGGCAACGGCAACATCGTGGGCGCAATCTTCGCTGAGTACATCACGCACGGCTTCGACCATTACACCCGGCTGGAGTACCACCGGTTCAAAGACGGCCTGTACCTGATTACGAACAAGGCGTTTCTCAACCGTTCCATGAGCAACGGCCAGTATACCCTTGGCGCTGAAATCCCGATGACGGAGGTTGAAGAGTGGGCAGAGATGCAGCCGGAAACCCAGATTGACAAGCTGGAGACTCCGCTGTTCGCATTCTTCCGGCTGCCCGGTGCAAACACCATCGACCCGGCGTCCCCGCTGGGCGTGTCTGCCTTTGCAAATGCGCTGCCGGAGCTGGAGGCGCTGGACGTGGCCCTCAGCAGAAAGAACGGAGAGGTCGCAGACAGCAAGCACATCACGTTTGTTGGGCAGACGGCTATCCAGTATGCCAAGAACCGGAACGTGCAGCTGCCGCGCTTTATCAAGGCGCTGGGCGCTGGCGTGAACGACGACGGAAAGGCCGTCACTGAACACGTCCCCACCATGCTGACCGATGCCCGCATCAAGGACATCAACTTCGACCTGTCTATGGCCGGTGTTAAATGCGGCTTCAGCGAGGGCGTCTTTGTCATGGACGGCCAGACCGGCATGATTACGGCCACGCAGGTGGAAAGCGACGACCGCGATACCATCCAGACCATCAAGGCAGACCGCGACGCTCTGCGCAGCGCCATCGAACAGGCCATCAAAGGCGCGGACGCTCTTACGACCCTGCTGGGCGCTGCACCGATTGGCGAGTACGAAACCACCTACAACTTCGGCGACATCACCTACAATTATCAGGAAGATAAAGAGAGCTGGCGAAACTACGCCTCGCAAGGCTGGATTCCGCTCTGGCTGTACTTCACCAAGTTCGAGGGTATGAGCGAGGAAGAGGCAAAAAAGATGGTTGCGGAAGCCAAAGCAGCCGAAAAGGAAAAGGGCCTGTTCGACGAGGAATAACCGGAAGGGGGCTGCTCCATGCTGACACCGCAGCAGATCACCGAACTGGCCGAAACGCTGTATCCGGCGCTGGACGACCTCAACCGGTGGATAACGCTGGACATGATACAGCGCTTCATGGCACGTCTGGGCCGTGGAGAGGATGCTGTACTGTCTGGGACAGACCGGTGGCAAGCTGAGGTATACCAAGCGGCGGGCGGCCATCTGGAGGAACTGCAAAAGAAGCTGAAGTTGTTCACGAAGCAGTCTGACGCCGAAATCGCGGCCATCTTTGAAGATGCAGCGGTCAAGGCGTGGGCTGCCGATTGCGCTGTTTATGCAGCAGCCGGTCATGATGTGCAGCCTTTGGCTCTGTCCAGCCGCATGGTGCGCATCTTGCAGGACGCCTACACCCGGACGCAGGGAGAGGCGCATAACTTCACCCGCACCACGGCCAGCGCATCGCAGAAGCGGCTTTTTAAGGTGCTGGACGAGGCGCATTTCAAGGTCATCACCGGTGCTCAATCCTACACCGCAGCAGTGCAGGAAGCCGTGGACGACCTTGTGCAGCATCAGACGCACGTTGTCTACCCCACCGGTCACCGGGACACCATCGAGACCGCCGTGCTGCGGGCAGTCCGCACCGGTATCAGTCAGGCCACTGGTAACATGACCATGCAGGGCATGATAGACCACGACTGGGACATCATCCGCGCATCTGCCCATCGGGGCGCACGGTACGGCGACGGAGGGCAAAACCCCGGCAACCACTTCTGGTGGCAGGGCAAGCTGTACAGCCGCACCGGGCGAACGCCTGGCCTCCCGCTCTTTGTCGAGGCGACCGGCTACGGCACCGGCGAGGGGCTGGGCGGCTACAACTGCCGTCATAGCTTCGGCCCCGGCGATCCAAACCACAACCCTTTCCAGAACTTCGACGAGGAGGAAAACCGCAGGGTCTATGACCTCACGCAAAAGCAGCGGGCGAAAGAAGCCCGAATCCGGCGCGATAAAGTCGAGATGGCAGGTTATCAGGCCGCAGCCGAAAACGCCACAGACGACGCTCTGCGGGCGGCTCTGGAGGACAAAGCGGCCAGAGCGGCGGCAAGGCTGCAAAAACACACGACGGACTATAACCAGTTCTGCCGGGAAAACGACCTGAAGCCGCTGAACGACCGTCTGTATGTTGCCAAACGCTCACAGGCTGCCGCACCAAAGGCGGCACGTCAGAGCGCGACCACACCGCAGGCTGTGTTCAGCTCTATGCGCGGCAGCGGCGGTGATGCAGGGCAGCAGGGAGAGAGCGTTCACCGGTATCTTGGCAAGGTTGACCCCGCCGAAACGGAACAGATCGAAGCCCTGAAGAACACATTCTGCGAACAGTACGCATCTTCCACCGTGGAGAACATGATGGTCATAACCAAAGATGGCGAAGTTCATTTTATGACCGACAATAACCCACGCGGGGTTGACTGTTCCTATCTGGGTGATAAACTGAAAGGGAGCTACAACATCCACACCCATCCGCCTGATACGACGCAGTATTCTTTCAGCACGGATGCAGACATTCCAGCAGCGTTTTCCGACGGCACGGCTATCATGGAGGCGGTAGATTACAAATACCGATACCAATTTGTTGTGCCGAGCGGCATTACGCTTGAACAATGGGAAGCTGTATGCGAAGCAGTGCAGGAAGAACGAAACTCTATTATGACGGCCAGAGGATATGACTTCGGCAGCTACGAAGAAAATATCCAGCACGTCATAATTGACGAAACGTGCCGCAGGCTGGGCGTGAAGTGCTACCGCAGGGAGGCCAGAAAATGAGTTATACAGTTGAGCAGATAAACGAGTTGACCAAAGAAAGCGTTCGCCGCGAAAGGGCTCTTGTTGCTGAGTACAAAAGGACACACTCTGTTCCAAGCCGCGCCACGATTTCCACGCCGGAGATTGATGCAGAACGCGCGGAGCAGAAGCGCTTGTATGGTGAATATCTCAAAGCTCTGGCCCAAAACCAATAACCGTTGACCACGATGCAAACCGCACCGTGGTTTTTTCATGCCCAAAAACAGAAAGGAAAGCACAATGAGCAAGAAGATTTTTATTAGCCAGCCCATGAACGGGCGTTTGAATGCGGAAATCTTGCAGGAGCGCGCAGCCGTGATTCGCTGGGCGGAAGATCAGCTCGGCGAGACCGTAGAGCCGCTGGAAACGTTCTTCGACGACTTCGGCCCCGCCGCAAAGCCTCTGGACTATCTGGCCCGGAGTATCGAGTTTCTCGCAAAGGCCGACGTGGCCGTGTTCGCGCCCGGCTGGCAGGATGCGCGTGGTTGTCGCATTGAACACCAGTGCGCTGCTGACTACGGAATCCCCATCATGGAGGTTTAACCGATGGCTAGCTATTTGATTTCTGACGCGCCCTATGCGTCATGGCTTTCTGACGTTCTGGCGCAGCTGGAAGAGCTGAAGATTGACCGAATTGCAATTGCAGCGCCCTTGCCCGGCGGCGAAGTGTTTACCGGTTATTACCACATGGACATGATGGACAAGGCCGTGGTCGCAACGAACATTCAGGCAGATGCCACGTTGGATGCAGTCTGCGCCAATGGCCGCCGCATTCAGGAGGCATGGGAGGAGGAAGGTGATGACGATGAATAAGTATCTTTACCCGCTGTTGGTAAACGCCCTTATGAAGCTTCTGGGTATCCATTCGCCGTCTGCGATGTTTGAAGTCGATGCCGAGACTATCGATGCCGTGATTGCGGAAAACGACCTTCACGAGAAGCTGGCTCCAAGCGCGATGCGAAAAGCACCGTGCTATTTTTATGCCCGCTACGGCTGCATGAGGCCAAAGAGGGCGCAATATCAGTCTACCTGCGGACTTAACAAGGCAGGGGCAACAAGTCACAGCGACGACTTAAAACGCTTAGTTGCTGAACCGGAGGTATCCCATGAAAACCAGTGAACTGAAAGACCTTGGACTGAATCAGGAGCAGATCGACGCGGTCTTTAAGCTCAACGGCCTCGACGTGGAAAACGCCAAGGCCCCCATCGCCACGCTGACGGCGGAACGTGACGACCTGAAAGCCCGCTTGGCAACCGCAGAGGACACCCTGAAAGGCTTCGATGGCAAGTCTGCCGATGAAGTCAAGGCGGAAATCGCCCAGTACAAGAAGCAGGCCGAAGATGCCGGTAAGAACTTCCAGCTCCAGATGACCCAGCGTGACCAGCGCGATTGGGTCAACGGCCAGCTGGACAAGTACGGCGTTTCCTCTCCCTACGCCCGCCGCCAGCTCGCCGCTGACGTGATGGACGAAAAGGACGGTCTGAAGTGGAAGGATGGCGCATTTCAGGGCTTCGACGACTTCATGAAGAGCGCAAAGGAAAAGGATTCCGGCCTGTATCAGACCGCCGAGGAAAAGGCGGAAGCTGAGAAGCAGGCGCAGCTCGAAAAGAAGGCTCCGAAAATCGTCGGGCCCACCGGCAACACCACCCCGACGGAAACCAAGTACACCCCGCCCAAAATTTTCTAAACCGAAAGGAAGGTAAACCACTATGGCAAGAATCGAATCCCTTAGCATCCTGACCACCGACACTGGCAAGGAGTATCTGGCCGAGCTGTATGGCAAGGTCATTGAGAACGTGCAGAAAGCGCTGGTTTCTGCTGGCATGAAGAATACCGACCTGTCCGGCGACCCGACCGCTGGCACTGTGGAGGCAAAGCGCTTTGCAAACGCCACCTCTGCAAACTATGGCACTGCCCGCAAGGCTGGCAAAGGCAGCCAGATCAAGGCAAAGTCCGTGACCGTTGCTATCGACACCGACAAGGAAATCGTCGAAGAGATGGAAGAGAAGGATGTCAAGCTGTATGGCGTTAACGGCGTTCTTGACCGCCGCGCTGCAAACCATGTTCTGCGCATGGCCGCAGAGCTGGACAAAGACTTCTTCAAAGCCGCAGACGGTGAAGCCGTCAAGGTGACTGTCGCCGCCGGCACAAGCATCGAAGATGAGCTGGAGCAGGTCATTCAGGAAGCCGAAAACACTGCCAACGATTTTGTGGATGGTGTGCCCCGCGAGATGATGTGTCTGGTGACGTCCACCGCCTACTATGGCAAAATCCGCAACAACCTCGACAAGATGTCTCGCGCCAATGTGGACACTGCTGCTGAGGAGTTCTACGCATGGCACGGTGTCGAGGTCAAGAGCTGCACCCACCTGCCCGCTGGCTGTGACTATATCCTGATGGTTGACGGCTCTGTGGCCCAGCCTGTCATGGCCAACCCCTATACCGCTGAAAAGATTCCGCTGTCCGAGGCGACCGCCGTCAGCCTGTTCTATCACTACGGCACCAAGGTCGTCACCCCTGACCTGATTTTCAAGAAGAAGGGCGCAGAGTAAGAGAAAGGAGCTATCATAATGGCAAAGTTTAAGAACCTCGTTACCGGCAATGTGCTGGAGACTGACAACCCGCTGACCATCAAGCTGATGGAGAACAGCGACCGCTATGAAGCTATGGATGCGCCCGCCGTTGAGGCCGCAGCACCCACCAAGAAGTCCGGCAAGGCAAAGGCCGCAGCGGCAGCCGAAGAGGACGCCTGAGCGGAGGTGTAAACCATGGCGTATGCGGATTATGAGTTCTACACCACCCGGTATTTCGGCGATGAGCTGACCGAGGCGACCGCGCCGAAATGGCTGGAACGTGCGAGCGATGCTGTTGATACCATCACCTTCTACCGGCTGGAAAAAGGGCTTCCCGGGGAAGAAGTCCATATTACCCGGGTAAAGAAAGCTGTGTGCGCTCTGGCAGATGTCCTCTATCGCGTTGACCAGCAGCGTGTAGCCACGGCGGCCAGCAAGGACGCGCAGGGCAATCTCCGTGCCGCTGTGTCCTCCATGACCTCCGGCAAGGAATCCGTGTCCTATGTGCAGTCCGTGGAAGCGTCCGTGTATGCAAAAGCAGCATCGGACAGTTCCGCGCTGAATGCGCTGCTGCAACATGAGGCTGAACGGTATCTCGCCAATGTCCCGGACGCGGACGGCATAAATCTGCTCTATGCGGGGGTGAGATGATGCACGACCAGACCGTTACCCTGTACAACTACCATGAGCCGACCGGCTGCTGGTACACCACCGTTCTGGACAATGTGACGCTGACGGCTGCGAGGTCGAGCAGCGCCACGCAGCACGGCGCGGCAAACGGTGACACGTTGTCCATCTCCATCCCGGCAACAGCAGACAAGACGGCAGGCTCCCGCCGGTACATCGGCCCGAAAGCCTACTCTGCTCGGGACGCACCCGGCGAGTTCTTCACGTTCTGGCCGGAGCATGATTTTGTCGTTGTGGGCAGATGCCCACTTGAGCAGCCGGTGTCCGAGGATGACTACGACAACGGCCTATACCACGAAATGAACCGTGAACAGGATGAAGTCTATATGATTACGTCCGCAGCGTTCTACGGCCTCATTCCGCACTTTGAAGTGGAGGGACGGTAAATGGCTGATACCGAGCATTTCCAGAACTTCTCTTGCGTTCACGGCCATTTCACCGCTGAAGTTCACTTTGACCGGTTCTCCCGGCAGTTCGCAGCCGCGCAGCAGTGGCTCGCAGAACAGGTTCTTGCAGACTGCAAGCCTTTCATGCCGATGGAGACCGGCAGCCTGATTCAGCGGTCGTATGTGGACGATGGAGGCCGAAAGGTCGTATTCCCCGGCCCCTATGCACGGTATCTGTACGGCGGCGTGGTCATGGTCGATGCCGAGACTGGCAAGGGACCTATGAAAATCCCGGATGGGTCTGGCGGCTATCTTCTGCGCTTCCGCAAGGGTGCAACGCTGAAGCCGACCAGCAGGCCCCTGACCTACTCGACCACGGCAAACCCGCAGGCTACGGACCACTGGTTCGATGCTGCAAAGGCAGCCAATCAGGATTACTGGCTGGAACAGGTAAAACGCATAGGAGGTGGAGGCGAAGATGCCTAAAGAAAAACAGGTGCGATTTGACGTTGACGGTTCCGAGATCGTGAGCAAGGTGCTGCTGGAACTGCTCAATAAATGCCCGGCACTGTGCGGCAAGAAGGTTGCATTCTCTACGCTGGGAGAGGACGAGGGCCTCGGCTTCTTTCCGTCCGTTGGTGCAGCCATCACGAGCGAAACGGAAACCATCACCGGCGATGTGCATCAGGTGTGTGCATATCCGTTTGATGTCGTGCTGCGCTGCGCTCCCAAAACCGAAGCAGCGAGAATCCGCTGCAAGGAACTGCTGGATGCCATCGGGCGCTGGCTGGAACGGCAGCCCATCACGGTGAACGGTGAGATGCACACTATGGACGCATACCCGGCTCTGACGGAGGGAAACCGCAAAATCAGGGCCATTTCCCGCACAAGCCCCTCGCACCTGAATGCTGTGTACCAGAACGGCGTTGAGGACTGGCTGTTCTCCGGCAGCCTGAGATACGAAAACAATTTTTGCAGATAAGGAGAGAACAACATGGCAGAGAAAATCGAACGTAAGCTGCTGGCTCACTATATCGATGCCAGCTTTGACACCACCGGGAACACCCCGAAGTATGTCCGTCTGGGTAAGGACCTCGAGGAGTACAACCTCGAACTGAACCCGGACGTTGAGGTGTCGAAAAACATTTGGGGTGAAAGCACCATCAATCACAACGGCTACGAGCCGCAGAGCGAGGTGGACCCCTACTATGCAGTGGAGGGCGACCCGCTGTATGAGAAGCTGGAAGCCATCGCAAATGGTCGTCTGACCGGCAAGGACTGCATGACCACCACCGTTGATGTGCTGGTTGACAGCAAGGGCAAGGTGGCATGGGCATACCGCGAGAAGGTCATGGTCGTTCCTACCTCCGTAGGCGGCGACACCAGCGGTGTGCAGATTCCGTTCACCATTTACAACGCAGGCGAGCGCGTCAAGGGCAACTGGGACACCACGACCAAGGCGTTCACCGAGCTGCCCGGCAGCGATAGCGAATAATCGACAATAAAGCATGAGAACAGGGCGGTCAGCGTGGGGTTGGCCGCCCTATGTTTTTAGGAGGCAATAATGGATATTCAGAAGAATGTGAACTTCCCGCAGCCTGTTGAAAAGCCGGTTGAGAACGTTGGCATCGTTATTGATGATGGCACCGAGGAGGTTCCTATCACGAACCTGCGCGGCCAGCGTGTCGGCGTTTTCTATGTGCGCCCGACCGACCTCGGCATCGTGCACCGCTATGACGAGTTTGTGAAGGGCTTCGACAGCATTTTGGAGCCTATCCAGCGCGTGAACCTCAACAGTGACGGCTCTGCAAAGGACAACGACACCACGACCATGGACGCGCTGAAGGAGGCCGAGAAGCGGCTGTCCGATAAGCTGAACGCCCTGTTCGATGGCAACTTTGCAGAGGCGTTTTTCGGCAAAATGAATCCCTTCTCCATCGTGGGCGGTCGCTTCTATTGCGAGGTGGCGATCGAGGCCGTGGGCGCGTACATCGAAAAGCGCTTCGACCACGAAATGAACCTCGCACAGAGCCGTGTGGACAAGTACACCCACGGCTACCGCACTGGCAAGCACCGGAATGGCGGCAATAAGCGGCGCAGAGGTCCGCAGCAGTGATCGGCGAACTTCCCACCCGGCTTCAGGTCAATGGCACAAGCTATGCTATCCGAACGGATATGCAGGACATCTTGAAGGTCTTGCAGGCGTTCAACGACCCGGAGTTGGAAAATGAGGAAAAGGTCTACATCTGCCTGTTCATCATCTACCGGGATTTCGACAAGATGCCGCAGTCGGATTACAGCGCAGCCTATCAGGCGGCAGCCGACTTCATGGACTGCGGCGTTCACACCGGCAGCTCTAAGAGCCGCCCATCCGTGCGGACGATGGACTGGGAGCAGGATGCGCCGCTGATTTTCCCTGCTGTCAACAGGGTGGCCGGGTGCGAGGTGCGCAGCATCCCGCATCTGCACTGGTGGACGTTCATGGGCTATTTCATGGAGATCCATGACGGCATCTTCTCACAGGTCATGACGCTGCGGGCCAAGAAAGCCAAGGGCAAGAAGCTGGAAAAGTGGGAGCGCGAATTCTGGTTTTCAAACAAAGACCTGTGCGTCCTGAAGGTCAAACGCTCCAAAGAGGAACAGGAAGAAATCGACCGGCTGAACAAACTGCTGGATTAAGGAGGTGGCAAAATGGCAGGACAGGCAGACGGCTCTATTGTCGTTGATACCGAGCTGCAAACCGAAGGTTTTGACAAGGGCAGCCGAGAGATGCAGCGAGCAATCGGCTCCCTGCAAACCAAGGTAAACAACCTCGCACCGACCATGAAAAAGGCGATGCGGGGCAGCGCCAGCGCCTTAGAATCCTTTGACGGCAAGGTCGGGCCGATGCGTGAAACGATTTCCGCGCTGGAAGAAAAGCTGGAACAGCTTGGCAAAGCCCGGCTCCCGACTGAGGGTTATCAGTGGCTTCAGACGGAGATTGCAAAGGCAGAAAAAGAGCTGGACAAGCTGCTCAACAAAGAGGCCATGTACGAGGACATGGATGTAAACAAGTCCTCGCAGAAGTGGAAGACCCTGCAATACAACATCGAGCAGACCAAGCGGAAACTGGAAGAGTATAAAGCAGATGCAGCCCAGATGGAAAATGACGGCAGTGCATACACATCCGGCGCTGATTCGGCAGAGTATAAACAGTTGAGTGTGTCTCTCGATTCCGTGAAGAGCAAGCTGGAAAGCATGGTGCAGCGCGTTGAACGCGGCACATCTGCGCTTGCAAGCTTTGGCAGCATGGCAGGAAAGACCGTTGTTGGCGGCCTGAAGGGCATGGTTTCCATGCTGGGCAAGGGCGCGGCAGCCATGCTGAAGCTGTCCCTGCGGGCAAAGAAAACGCACTCCACCTTCAGCAGCGGCATCGGAACGCTGCTGCGGTATGGTCTGGGCGTTCGCTCTCTGTTCGCCCTCATGAACAAGCTGCGCAGCGCTCTAGTGGACGGCTACAAGAACCTTGCCCGGTATTCCAGCCGGACAAACGCCGCCATATCGTCCCTCATGTCTGCGCTGACGAGGCTGAAGAACAGCTTTGCGGCAGCATTCGACCCCATCCTGCGGGCAGCGGCCCCGGCGCTGGTTACGCTTATCAACCTGATTTCTAACGCGGTCTCCAAGATTGGTATGCTGACGGCTGCGCTGACCGGCGCAAAGACGTACACCAAGGCGACCACGATTCAGGAAGATTATGCAAAGTCGCTGGATAAAACATCGCAGTCGGCCAAAAAAGCAAAGGCTGCGCTGGCCAGCTTTGACGAGCTGAACATTCTGGATGACAACAGCAGCGACAGCACCAAGGATGACGGCTCTGTTGACCCCTCCAAGATGTTTGAGCAGGTTCCCATCGACAGCGCAGTGCTGGACTTTGCAGACAAGCTGAAAAAGGCGTTTAAAGAGGCTGATTGGAAGGGTCTCGGCGAGCTGCTGGGCAGCAAGATCAATGAGCTGGTAGACAGCGTGGATTGGTCTGGCTGGGGAACCAAAATCGGCAAGGGCATGAACGCCGCGATTCAGACCCTCTACTACACCGTGGACACGGTGGACTGGGTGAACATCGGCAAGCATCTGGCCGAGGCGGTCAACAGCATCATCAACGAGGTTGACTGGGACATCTTCGGGCGGCTGCTGGCAAAGAAGTTCACTGTGGCGCTGGACGTGGCCGGTGGTTTCCTGAAAGAGCTGGACTGGACAGCTGTGCTTCAGGCGTTCACCAGCGGCTTTTCCGGCTTCTACAACGAGCTGCAAGAGTGGCTGGAAAGCAAAGACTGGCATCGGATTGGCGAGATTATCACCGCCAAGCTGTCCGACGCGCTGCGCAACGGCAATGTGGAGGGTGCAGTCAAGAGCTTTTTCGACGCTTTTACGGAGGCTATCAACTCGCTGGCCGATCTGATGGATGGCATCGACTTCTATCAGGTGGCAAAAGACCTCGTTGAAATGCTTATCCGGGCCGTGTCCGGCGTGAGCTGGGACGAGCTGACGGAGGCACTGGCTCGTCTTATCGGCGAATCCGTTGACGCGGTCATTCAGATTCTGTCCGGTTCTCTGGCCGATGTGGGCAACTACTTCAAAGAGAAAACGCAGGAGGCCGGAGGAAACGCTGTTGCAGGTTTCTTCCTCGGCATCAAGGACGCTATCTTCGGCGTTGGCGCATGGATTGTCGATAACATCTTCAAGCCGTTCTGGGACGGTATCTGCGCCGCATTTGAGATTCATTCTCCGTCCAAAAAGATGGCCGAAATCGGCGGTTACATTATCGCGGGCCTGTTGGATGGCATCAAGGAACTGCCGTCCAAACTGAAAGCCAAGCTGGATGATGCGCTGGATAAGGTGGTCAGCTGGGGCAGCGACCTGAAGTCCAAGGTCAAGGATGCTGCGGCTGACGCAGTGACCAAGGCTGTTGACGAGTTCAGGGATCTTGCCTCTAAGCTGAAACTGAAACTGGACGCGGCCATCGACAAGGTGAAGGACTTCGCAAAGGATATCGCCTCCCGGATGAAGTCCGGCGCTGCTGACGCTGTGACCGATGCGGCCTCCCAGCTGAGCAATCTGGCAGGCAAGGCCAAAGAAAAATTCGACAACGCCATCGCCAAAGCAAAGTCCTTCGCGACCGACCTTATTTCCAAGCTGAAAGGCGGTGCTTCGGACGCTGTGTCTAACGCGGCCTCGCAGCTTGCAACCATGCCGCAGAAGGTCAAGGAAAAGCTCGACCTCGTGATTCAGAAAGCTGTGTCGTTTGCCGCTGACCTGAAGGAAAAGTTCACGAGCGCTGGCAAAAACGCGCTGGCGGGCATCATCAACGGTATTTCCTCCAAAATCGAGGAAGTTAAGACCTCCATCAGCAACGTGGGTCTCGCCCTCATCAACACCTTCAAAACGCTGCTGGGCATCCACTCGCCCTCGCGTGTCTTTGCCGAACAGGGCGGCTTTATCGCTGCCGGTCTTATTATCGGCATGGAGGGTGCAACGGACGATGTCAAGAAAGCTGCTGCACAGCTGGCGGGCGCTGCTGTTGACGCTGCAACGGACGCTGTTGCAGAGGTCGCCCCGACCACGCTGGAAAAAATCAAGGAAAACCTCGAAAAGATAGAGGATGCCTTTGACGATGATACCGGTCTGGGCAAAATCTACAACACCATCAAGAACCTGTTCAGTATCGACTGGTCGGACATCAACACTTCCGATATTTTGGAGCTGGCCAAGAACATCACGACCCTGTTCTTCGACAGTCTGGACAAGAATGTGCGGCTGTCCATTTCCGACTTCATCAACACCTCTCTGGACTACCTGAACAAAGCCTATGAGCAGGAAGGTCTGCCCGGCCTTATCAAAGCGGGCAAGACCATTATCTCCGGTCTGGCCTCTGGTATGGCTAAGGGTATAAAATACATCGTGGCGAACGGCGGCCAGATTTTCAGTGCCCTGAAAGATGGGATTCTGGTGGCTCTGCAAGGTGTCAACGCGGAGCTACTCATTGCCGTGGGCGTTATCGCCCTCATTGCTGTGGCTATCGCGGGTGCATGGAAGTATAGCGAGCAGTTCCGGGATTCCGTTCTGAACGCTGTAAACCGCATCAAGAAAGCGATTGAAAAGGTCATAGCGGCCATCAAGAAAGCCCTGACACCAATCGTGGAACTGGTGAAGAATGTGTTCGCCATGCTGCAAGGCCTGATCGCACAGCTGTTTGAGCTTGTGGGCAGCATCCTTGCAAAAATCATCGACTGGATTGCGCCGGTCATTACGATCATCGGCAATTTCCTGAGCGATGTTATCACGGTGCTGGGAACCATCATCGGCTATATCGCAAAGCTGCTGACCCCGCTTATCAACGGCATTGGCAAGATTATCTCCACGATTCTGGAATGCCTGCAAAAAATCTGGAACACCCTCAGCGATGCACTGTCCCCGGCATTTGAGGCAATCTGGAAAGTCGTATCGAAAATCTTTGAAACCATCGGGAATCTGCTGCAAACCATAGTGGATGCACTAGCCCCGGCGATTGACGCACTGGCTGAAGCGTTCGGCACTATCCTTGACGCGGTGGCCCGTATCGTTTCGGCCATCGTAGATGCACTGGCTCCGGTCATTCAGGTCATTGCGGAAGCACTGGGCGGTATCATCACAGTGCTGGCCGAAATCGTGGGTGCTGTTGTGGATGCACTGGCTCCGGCAATCAAGCTGATTGGCGATGTGCTGGGAGCGATTTTCGGTGTCATTGCCAAGATCGTCGACCTCGTTTGTGGCATTCTGAAGCCGGTTATTGACGTGATTTGCGGCGCGCTGAAAGCCATCGGCGATGTGATAAACAACATCTTCAATGGCGTGAAGAACTTGACCAGCAAGGCAGTAGAGACTGGTAAGAACATCATTCAGGGCATCGGAACCGGCATCAAGAATGCTGCAACCGGCCTGTGGAATGGCATCAAGAACGTTGGCAACAACATCGTCAACGGCTTCAAGAATTTCTTCGGCATCCACTCGCCGTCTAAGCTTATGGCCAGTGAAATCGGTGAGTATCTGCCTGCCGGTATTGACGAGGGCATGAAGGACGCCATGCCTGCCCTGCTGTCCAGTGCAGAGGACCAGATGGGCAATCTGGTTGACACTGTGAAGGACGGCGCAGCAGAGGCCAACGGCGCGATCGCTGGCAGCGGTATGCCGCTGCTGTCCGAAGTTTCGGGCAAGGTCGATATCGTGGACGGTCTGGATGATGTTCTGACCCGGTTTTCCGACAAGGTGGCAGACAGCTTTACAAGCCTGCTTGACCGTCTGACGGAAATCACGCAGAGCGCGAACTTCTTCATTCCTGCGGTTGCGACCGGCATGGTCACGCCGTATGGTGTCAGCGGCAGCGCTGGCGGCGGCTCTGGGAACGTTGTGGAGGAAATCCACGCCTCCAACGAGGAAACGACCCGCACCATCGTGCAGGCCATTGGCAGTGCTACGAACAGCATCTGCGCAGCGGTCGAGCAGTACAGCGGCGTGGAGGTCAGCGTGGATGCTGACAGCCTGTCGCAGCATACTGTGGACTACATCAACCGCAAGACTCGGATGTTCGGCACCTCTCCGCTGCTGACCCCTACGGAAGTATAAGGAGGCAAGAACCCTATGAAACCGATTCTCAAAATCGGCGACCATGACTATACCCAGTGGGTAGCAGAGGGCGGCCTGACCCCCACGGACAGCGATGTGGATTCCAGCAAGTCTGGAAGAAACACGCTGGACGCGGTCATGGTCAGAAACAAGCTGGGTCACAAGATGAAATGGTCCGTCACGCTGATGGATATCCCGGAGGAAGTCGCCGCCCAGCTGTCGAAAGACCTGAGCCAGACATTCTTCAGCGCCACACTGCTGGACCCGGATGCAGGGCGATATCTGACCAAGACCTACTACTGCGCGAACCGACCTTTCGGTGCGCAGCGGTACGACAAGACCACGAAGAAAACCTACTATGTCGGCATGGCGTTCAACATGACCGAGCGGTAAGGAGGTGATCCTACGAGACATAGAACAAAGCTGTGGACGGAGCTGGCGGCTCGCGGACGGTTCAATCTGGATTCCCGTGCCGTCATCGCTGGCAAAGAATACTATAAAATCTCCGCGCCGCAGATCAGTCACAGTCTTGCGACAGAGCCGTTTAGCATCGGCAACTGCAATGCAGCCTCTTTGAAGCTGGACGTTCTTCTGGACGATGGGGAGAGCATACCAGACGGAGCCTCCGTGCGCATTATCGCCCGGCTCACCGATTTGGATGTTACAGAGCACACGGAAACGCTGCAATTCGGCGAGTTCATGGTGGACACCTGCAACAAGGAGGAGAACATATACTCGCTGTCCTGCTATGACGCGATGCTCAAGACATCGCAGGCAATGGTGGACGATAGCGACAGTGAAAGCGACTGGCCAAAGTCCATGGCCGTTGTCGTGCAGGAAATCGCATACCGCATCGGTGTGCCGATTGACCCGCGCACCCGCATCAACCGAGGGCTAAACTACATGGTTCCTTTCCCGAAAGGCTACACCATGCAGCAGGTCTTAGGATGGATAGGCGCGTGCAACGGCGGTAACTGGACCATCACGGACGATGGAATGCTGCGGCTGGTGACGTTGACCGCACCGCCCACGGAAACCTACCGCATCGTGGATGAATACTATAACGACATCATTACCGGTGACGGCTATGCGCTGGCGTGGGAGCTGTCCAGTGGCAACGGAGAACCCCAGATCCCGGAAACCGGCAGCAGTGTCGGTTCCCTGACCCAAAAAATCTATCCGGTCGTTGACCATGAGTTCAACCGCATCGTCACGGCAGACGGCTTTACGCTGGTCTACGACCAGACCGGCGCAGTCGAAGCTGCGCAGGGCATCGTTCACGTTCCAATGGTGCGCGGCAAAGTCGCGACCGGCAGGCGGCTCAAGGTGTCCAAGGTCACCATGACGGACGAGGAAGGAAATTCTTTTTCCAAGGGCGATGACACCGGATTTGAAATCGCGGTGGATAACTGCCCCTATTCCTGTCAAGGTATCTGCAACGACCTCTATTCCATGCTGAACGGCATTGAGTATGAGCCTTTTACAGCGACAGATGCCCTTTTCGACCCAGCCACCGAGCTGGGAGATCAGGTCAAAATCGGCGACCAAGTTCACAGCTCCATCTATTCCATGGACGCGACCTTCGATATCGGCTACGCTAACACCATCAGTGCACCGACCAACACCGAGGCGACCCGGCAGTATCCGTATTTGACCCAGCGCGACAAGAACCGGGACAAGGTCTTTTTGGAAATGAGCACCGACTATTGCGGCGTTGCGATGTCGGCAGATGCCGGTCTGGTTGTCACCAAGACTGGCAGCGCTGCCCGCAGCGTTGCAACGCAGGCCATGACGGAAGTCCACAGCGCGCCGGTTTCTCGCGCTGAGGTGCAGTATTCGGACGAATACATTGCCATGCGGGCACGGGACCCGGAGACCGGGCACATGGAGGACTGCATCTTTTTCGATGACGAAAAAGAGAAGTACCACATCACGAAAGCTGTCCTGATAGAACAGGCTGATGAACTGGCGGAGGAGCTGAAAAATTTGGCTGATGAACTGAAATCCATGGAAGGTGGAGAGGGCGCAGATGCCGTCACACTGCCGCAACTCTTACAGTCCGTCAAGGATGTGCAGGCATCTCTCACAGAGCAGCGCACCACGCTGGACGGTTTGGAAACCTCTTCGGCCAATATCAAGGAAACGCTGGCTGCTGTGCAGACCGCACTTTCCGACATCAAGACGGCGGCAGCGGGCATCCGGTCTGCTGTGGACAAGAACGCCGCAGCGCTGGCCACGGTGGACACTACGCTGTCCGATGTGAAGAAGTCTCTGGCATCTGTGCAGACCGATGTGACGGCTCTGAAAAAGACCGCTGCTGCTCAGTCCACAGAGCTGGCCGAGGTTCACGCGGCGGTAGACGAGCACACCACCACGCTGTCCGCGATGGATGAAAAGCTGACGGCTACACAAGGAACGCTGGACAATATCTTGACGATTCTGAAAGCAATGTCCGACACACCTAAAGAGCCGACCAGCGGAACCGAAACCTAAAAGGAGGGAATCTAATGTCTGAAAAACGCATTCAGGACTTCGCCACGGCGGCTGACGCTCTGGACGATGACCTGTTGCTTATCGCATCGAAAGACAAAACCTACAACATCAAGGTCAAAACCCTGAAGGATGCTGTGCAGGGCGATGCCGACCGCGCAGAGGCCGCAGCGCAGGAGGCCAAAAACACCGCGCAGCAGGTGGCCAAATCCGTTGGCAACATTGAGCAGCGGGCTGCATCTGCTGAGAGCAAAGCGGCCACGGCCGTCACTGCTGCAAATCAGGCTGTGCAGGATGCAGCGGCAGCCCAAAGGTCGGCAAGCAACACCGAAAGCATGGTGTCCACGGCCCAGACCGCAGCATCCGAGGCCAGCACAGCAGCGGTCAAGGCGGGCGATTCCGCAACCGCTGCTGCATCGTCCGCATCGTCGGCACAGGAAGCCGCAACAAACGCGGCCAGCTCGTCCAAGGCTGCCGTAGAGGCTGCAAATACCGCAACCACCACGGCGACCGAGGCGAAAACAACTGCCGGTGAAGCAAAGACTGCCGCAGAACAGGCAACGTCTGACGCTGCCGATGCAGCGGCCAACATCAAGACCGCGACCGAGGCGGCCTCGAAGTCTGCTGCATCTGCAAATACCGCAGAGCTTCAGGCGGCGGCAGCAGCGGCCACGCTGGCCCAGTTTCAGGAAATCATCGAGAGCGGCGTTGTTCAGGACGTTCAGTCCGTTGATGATGGCCTGAAGATTACCTACACCAACGGCGGCACCATCACGCTGCCTATCAAGGCTTCTGGCGGGCTGGCGTTCAGCTCGATGGTCTACGACACAGAAACTCACTATCTGCACCTGTACGACGAAAACGAGAAGGACGTTATCGACCCGGTATACATTCCGGGCGGCGGTGGCGGCGGCTCCGGTGGCTCTTCCGGCGTTACCCTGACGAACGAAACCTACGTCAACGGCGAAAAGGCGCTGTCCTTCGCCATTGCGCAGGGCCAGACAACCGAGCTGTCCTACACCTTCACCGATACCGACCCGGACTTCGGTGGCGCTGCTGCCTACTATGTCAACGGTGTTCAGGTGGCAACGGCCAACATCGTGCAGAGCGTGAAAATCACCTTCAATCCGACAGAATGGCTGGTTGCCGGTGACAACAAAATCCGCGTTGTGGTTACGGATGAAAACGGCGCGACCGGCTCCAAGACATGGACAGTTTCCGTCCTGACCGTTTCCGTGTCTGCTACACTGTCGGAATCCACGCTGTACACGGTCGGAACCGCGTTCCGCATCAGCTACACCCCGGTCGGCTCCGGCATGAGCAAGACCACGCACTTCCTTGTGGACGGCAAACAGGTAGCAGAGGCTACCACGACCTACTCTGGTCGTCAGCTGGTGCAGAACCTGACCATCAGCAAGCACGGCGCTCACGACATCGACATCTACACGACCACCACGGCCAGTGGTAACACCATCACAAGCCCTACCGTGCACTTCTGTATCGCGGTCGTGGATACTGCAAGCAATGTGCCTATCATCACGGTCAAGGACAAAAAGCCCTCCGGCCGCGTATATATGACCGCTGCTATCCAGTATATGGTCTATGACCCCAGCACCGAGCAGGCCAGCGTGAAGCAGTCCGTTGACGGCGTAGAAACCACTCTGACGGTGGGCCGCAGCTTGCAGTCGTGGGCGTACAAGCCGCGCACCGAGGGTGAGCACACCCTGAAGCTGACCTGTGGCGAAACGTCCGTGACCATCACCTACACAGCAACCGCGCTGGGCTACGACATCCATCCGGCCAACGTGGAGGCCGTGTTCGACTTCGACCCGGCAGGCCGTTCCAACTCCGCAGCAGACCGTGATACATGGGTTTCTAACGGCGTTTCCCTGACTGTGGACAAAGGCTTCGACTGGACGAACGGCGGCTATCAGCAGGACAGTGACGGCAACACGGCTTTTGTCATCCGCGCCGGTCATACTGCGACCATCAACTACAATCTGTTCGGCTCGACCAACCTTCAGGCCTATGGCGCATCCTTCAAGATGATTTACACAGCCAAGAACGTGCGCAAGTTTGACGCTGTGGTCGCACAGTGCCTTTCGGACGGCATCGGTCTGGATGCAAACGCCAAGGAAGTGACCCTGTCCACGGAGCAGACCGGCATCAGCCAGTTTGTCTGCGAGGGCGAACGCACGGAGCTGGTCTACAACATCACAAGCCGCAGCAAGAACAGTGAGCTGTTCTTGAACCTTCAGGGCATTCCGTCCCGGTTCGCTACCTACTCGGAGAGCGACCGTCTAGCCCAGCGCAACCCGGTCCCGCTGACCATCGGCAGCCCGGATTGTGATGTGTGGCTGTACCGCTGCAAGTTCTACGATATCAGCCTCGGCGATGCCGACATGATGGACAACTTCATTGCGGACGCACCCGACCCGGACGAGATGATAGCTCGGTATGAACGCAATTCTGTGGACGATGGCGCGGGCAACATCATCACCGACTGGAACGCATCGTCCATTGATGAAGCCTACGTCGACAATCTGGCAAAGTCCCGGCCTGGTCTGCGTGTCATCAAGCTGCGTGTCCCGCGCTTCACGACCGACAAGAACGACAAGGTTTCCGGCAGCAGCGTGGAGCACCTCCTGTATGGCGCTCGCGCAAAGGACTGCTGGAAGAACGAGAGCGTTGTCCACCGTGGGCAGGGCACGTCCTCCAACGCCTACGGCAAGGCGGGCCGCAACATGGACTTCGACTGCAAGGGCAAGTTCGTCTACACCGAAAACGGCGTGGTCATGGAGGCCGACACCTACGACATGACCGAGAACAGTGTGGGCGAAACCTACTTCAACCTCAAGTTGAACATTGCATCCAGCGAGAACATGAACAATGCTATGCTGGCCGAGCTGTTCAACAAGTACCAGCCGTACATCCGCGCCGCCCGGTCTGCGAATCCCAAGGTGCGCGACACGATGGAGTTCCATCCGTGTGTCGTGTTCGTGTACAACGAGAGCGCCGAGGAAGGTTTCACACAGGGCCAGTGGATTTTCTACGGCGTGGGCGATTTCGGCAACTCCAAGAAGGACAAAAAGGCGCAGGGCCTTGACAGCGCAACGCGCCCGAATGAGTGCATCGTGGAGCTGTGCAACAATACCCATGTCTACAACCGCTTCAAGGGCTATGAGGGTGCGGCAGACGCTTCCAGCTGGGAAAGTGATGACAACCCGAACGCTCCCCTGTCCTTCCGCTACATCGCGGACACCTGTGATGAGGCTGTGGCCCGCAACGCATGGAGCGATGTGGTGAAGTGGGTCTATTCGACCGACCGCACAGCAGCGACCGGCGAAGCGCTGGGCAGCCCTGTGACCTACGGCAGCACGACCTACACCAACGACACGGCAGAATACCGCGCCGCCAAGTTCGTGAACGAGTTTGACCAGCACTTCGAGAGCAAGTCCACCCTGTACCACTACCTGTTCACCTCGTTCTTCACCATGCCGGACAACCGTGCAAAGAACACCTTTCCGCACTGCGAGGATGTGACCGCTGCGCATCCCATCTGGGATTACTGCTTCGGCTACGACTTCGACACGGCCATGGGCAACAACAACGAGGGCGATCTGGCGCTGGACTACGGCATGGAGGACACCGACCAGCTCAACGGCGGCAACGTGTTCAACGCGCAGGATTCTGTCCTGTGGGTCAACGTGCGCGAGCTGCTGACCGACCGTCTGAACGCGATGGTCGCGACCCTGACGGAGCTGTTCGATGCTGACCGCCTGAACGCTGCCTTTGATGCATATCAAGCCCTCCGCCCGGAGCGCCTGATGGTGGCCGATGCCCGGCGCAAGTATATCCGGCCCTACGAGGATTTGAAGGAGGGCGGCACGGCCATTACCATGTTCATCCCCATGATGAACGGTGACAAACGGCTCCAGCGGCACTACTTCCTCAAATACAACAGCATCTATTTCGCGTCCAAGTGGAACACGGCTGTTGCCCGGAACGACAAAATCACTCTGCGTGGCTTCGCAAGCCCGACCGGCGAGATTGCCGCGATTACAATCACACCGTATTCCGACCTGTATGCGTCTATCCTGTTCGGCTCCATCCTGAAGCAGCAGCGTTGCAAGCGCGGCGAGCCGGTGACGTTGAGCATGAGCAAGGACACGGCGCTGAACGATACCGAAATCTACATCTATTCGGCATCCATGCTGGAAGCTGTGGAGGGCATCGCCAGCGTGTACACCAATCAGGCCGATTTCTCCGCAGCCACCAAGCTGCGTTCTATCGTCATAGGCAGCGATGATTCCGGCTATTCCAACGTCAACCTGACCAGCACAATCAAGCTGGACTTCTCCGCGCTGGCCGTGCTGGAAGAACTGCGCATCGACCATTGCCCGAATCTGAACGCACCGGTGGACGTGTCCGGCTGCGTGGCACTGAAGGTGGCCAGCTTCAAGGGCACACCGGTCTCTGCTGTCAACTTCGCTGCTGGCAGCGCTCTGGAAGAATGCTATCTGGAAAGCCCGGTCAGCCTGACGCTGCGCAATATGCAGAACATCAAGAAATTTGATGTGGCCGACAACTACGCAGCCTTGACCGGTCTGCGGCATGAAAACACGCCGTTCCCGGCAGCGTATGACATCGTGAACGCTGCATCCAAGCTGTACACGGTACGCCTTGCGGGCATCGACTGGCAGCTCACCGGAACGGAAATTCTGAACCGCCTGCTGTCCATGGGTGGCTACGATGAAAACGGCCTTGAAATCGGGCAGTCTGCTCTGTCCGGTAAGGTCTACACCTCGGTCATCCGGCAGGCAGAAGTCGAAAGCTATGCAGCAGCATGGCCCGATCTGGCCGTTACCTACGGCGGTACGGTGCAGCAGTATAAGGTAACTTTCTGCAACTATGATGGCACGGCTCTTACGCTGAAGGATGGCAGCCCAGCAGAGTTCCTTGTGGACCGTGGCGCGGACTGTGCAGACCCCATCAGGGCCGGTCTGATGGACACGCCGACCAAGGCTTCCACGCAGGCCGAGGTGTTCACCTATGGCGGCTGGGATTCTCCGCTGACGCAGGTGTTGAGCAACCTGACCGTCAAGGCAACCTATACCAGCGTCCCGCAGAAGTACACGGTGCGCTGGTATGCGCAGGCGGGCGTTGTAGTCGGCAGCAAGACCGTTGACTACGACACCGAGGCCGTACCGCCCGCTGACCCGGAGCGCACGGACGAGGAATCGAGCTTCGTCTACCACCTTTTTGACGGCTGGGACAAGAGCACGGCCCATGTCAAGGAGAATATGGATGTCTATGCGCGTTGGATTCGCGGCACGTTGCCCAACCTCGGCGATGACCTGTCGAACCTGAATCTGGCGCAGCTGTACGGCATCCGGCAGTCTGGCCGCGCCTCGCTCTACTTCACCGAGGAAGAAATCAAGACCCGCATTCCGTTCACCATGGGCTATGAGCCGCAGTTCGACAACGTGGAATCTGTGCTGCTGGCCGAGAACATGGAGCTGACCGGCTCCACCTCCAAGGATACCGGCGTGAAGATCATGGACGTTGACGCAGGCTGGACGCTGGTTGTGGACTGTGTGTTCGACCAGCCGACCTCTGAGGCTTGTGTGGCTGCCTGCTTCACCAAGACCGGCTACCACGGCTTCAAGGTCAAGTACAGCAGCGGCACGGCTGTCCAGTGGGGTACGAACACCGCGAACAACTCTCGCGGCACTGGCCTGTCTACCATCTCCGGCATCGGCACACAGTATGTCGCAGACCAGTTCCGTGAGCTGGTCGTGCTGCGTCACGTCAAGGGCAGCCGGAACCTGAACGTCTACTTCTCCAACCCGAACGGCGATGAGATTATCAGCCGCGAGCTGATTAAGACCATCGACACCAAATCTGACGCGACCCTGATGCTGGGCTGCGACAATGACGGCAAGAACTTTGCGACCGGATTCCTGTACCGCTGCAAGCTCTGGCGGGAAGACCTCGGCGAAACCGAGTGCATGAAGATGGCCGCATGGCCGCGCGAGGAAAGCTATCTGGAAGTTGTTGGCACTGGCGGTGCAACCAAGACCAACGGCGGCACGACCTCCATTGACCTTATCCATGCCGGTCTGCTGAACGGCTACCACCGCATGAATCCCACCAACAGCAATGAGGGCGGCTGGCCCGCTTCCGAGATGCGGCAGTGGCTTCAGAGCCGCTACATGTCCGGCCTGCCCGCAGCTCTGAGCCGGATGCTGGTGTCTGTGCACATCTCGTCCGTTGACTACGGCGCGGGGACTGCTGGCATTCTGGAGACGGAAGATAAGGTCTATCTGCCGTCTGTGCGTGAGATGAACGGCAATAACTCGGAACCGTTCGTGTACTGCGGCGAGCAGATTCCGTGGTTCACGTCTGACCGGACGCGAATCAAATTTGCTGGCTACACACTGAGCGAGAACCCGACCTATACGGTATCTAGCACCGCGCCCAAGAACCCCAAAAAGGGGGATGTATGGATTTGTTCTGCTGACAGTAATGTGGGGTATCTCTGGAATGGACACGCATGGGTCAGGGCGCGGTGGTATTGGCTTCGCGATGCTTCGGTGTCCTACTCTACCTCCTTCATCGGTGTGTACAGCTACGGTTATGTGGGCTCCAACTTTGCAAGTACCAACGTCGGCGTTCTGCCCCGGCTTCATCTGTAAAATCTGGAAAAATCTGGTCGGCGTAAGTCCGACCAGACGAGAAACGCTCCCCGGGAAAAAACCGAGGGCGGCGTAGCCGCCCCGCGGCAAATTTTCAAAAATTGGTTCCAATTTTCCAGATTTTGTGATATTTTATTGCGGAGGAGGTGATAATGTGTCGGTTCTCGCACGAAACCGCAGGCAGGCTGCAACGGAGTTTGAAATGAACTGCGCACGGCTGGTCGTACTGACCACGCAGCGGGCAGACCGCATCCCGGCCCGGTACAAGAAATTTGTCCGGTCCCGGCTGATGGAGCTGACCACCAGCGCATACCACGCGGCCATCATGGCAAATGAGGCCGATGGGAGGACGGATGCGGGCCGCGCTGAACGGCGAAAGCTGTTCGAGCGCTCCATCCGATATTTAACCGCGCTGCAAAAGCCGCTGGTTGTGTACTGGAGCCTGTTCGATTCCAAAGAGGGCGGCATCCGGGAGTGGGCAGACCTTGTAAACAAGGAACTTGCCCTTCTCCACGGCGCTGCACACTTTGAGGATGACAGAGGGGTTCCCATGATAAAGACGTTTGACCTGAAATATTCGGAAGACCGGATATTTCTGAACAAAATGCGAGAGCTGCACAAGTATACCTACTCTAAAATTTGTTCCGTGCCTTTGGAATATAAAGATCACCTGTCCGACCAGATATTGCAGTTTGTGGATGATGCGCTGTACTGCACCTTGCAGGGCAACGATATCTTCCCTACTACGAAAAAGCAGTATGATGCACGAGATAAGTACATCAAGCGGGCAATCGACAATCTGAACGGACTGCAACGGCCATTGTACGCGCTGTGGAACGTCATGCTTTACAGCGAGAACGTCATGGACGAGTGGGCGGGACAAATCAACGAGTGCATCAAGCTGCTTTCCGGTCTGCGCAACTCTGATAAGAAGCGCTTCGGGAAGCTGAAATGATGATTCAATGGTGGCACGTTGTTTTAGGCTTTGCCGGTGGTATTGGCTTCGCGATGCTTCGGTGTCCAACTCTACCAACTTCAACAATGTGAACAACAACGGTAATGTGGGCAACAACAACAATGCAAGTAACAACAACGGCGTTCTGCCCCGGATTCAATGTTTGAAAGTAACCATGTATAAGGGTGAAAATATCCAGAGAATATTGAAGGAACGTGCAACCATCCGTCTGCAACGGCGGTAAATTGATGGCTGGCCTGATTTAAGGCTGGCGCACCGTATCGGTGTCCCTGAGCGGGGCGGCGGGACGATTCTTTCATGGCAGGTCATGTGCTGGGCCTGTTTCATCACCGCTTCGCAAACCTGTTTAGAATGCACACTATAAGTAGCAGGAAGGGCGTAGATTCTTTGACTAATCGGGAACAGATAAAGGCTAGGATAGAGCGGAGTAAAGCTCGGAAAGCCGCAAAACGAGAAGCGCGGGCGCGTGGGTCGTGGCGTGAGAACGGCAGCATTGATCTGGAGCTGCTGACCGTGGCCGCGAATGATGCCGCCCGCCGCTGCTTCTGGCATGGAAAACCCATCTGGGAGCAGATAGAAACAGCGTTGGAGATGCGCACCTCCTATACGGAGATGCGCATCTGGGCGCTGGACAAAGTGAAAAGCCGTGAACGGCGATTGCAGGACGTGACAGCGCTGGGGAACTTCCGCAGCGTTTTCACTATTCAAAATCTCATGAAGTCTTTGCAGAAGCGCCGGAAGGGCGTGGAATGGAAAGGCAATGTACAGCGCTTCATTTTTCATGCGATCTTGAAGCTGAAACGGCTGAAGGATTCGCTGCTGGAAGGAAAGCTGAATGTGGATGCAACCATCCGCAGAATCATGCTGCACGAGCGCGGGAAACTGCGCGAAATCCATGCGGTCATGATTGATTGCCGTGTGGTGCAGGGTTGCTATTGCGATAGCTGCCTTGTGCCGCTGACGGAACGCACCCTGATAAGAGACAACCCCGCCAGCGTGAAGGGCAAAGGCATTACCGATGCCCGGAACCGGCTGGAAATGTTCCTGAAGGAACTGGCCACAAAGCACGGCGACAACTTCTACATCATGACTGGCGATTTCACAAAATTCTTCGACCATCTCCGGCATTGCGACTGCCTGACCCACTTCCGGGAGATTCGGCTCGACCGGATGTTGCAAGGTCTGGGCATGAAGATCGCCCGGATGTATCAAGAGAGCGAGCTTGGTGAGATTGCAGACGAAGCGGAACGTGCAGCGCGGGCGCAGCAGCTTCGGCAGCATAAGGGCATCGGTCTGACGCTAGGCAGCCAAGAATCCCAGACCATGGCGCTGGTCATCCCGAACCGGGTTGACCATACCGTGAAGGACAAGATGGGAATCCGGGCCTATGAGCGTTATATGGACGATACCCTTGCAGCCGGGCCGTCAAAGGTCGATTTGAAAGGGGTCGAGCGGGCAATTCAGGGCGAAGCGGCCGAGGTCGGCCTCTCCATGAATGCGAAGAAAACGGCCATAACCAAAGCGTCAAAGGGGATGAAGTTCTTGCAGATTCAGTACAAGGTGACCGAGACCGGCCATCTGGTAAAGAACCTTGCGAGGGCCGGAATCGTCCGAATGCGGCGCAAACTGAAGAAGTTCGCAAAGATGGTGCAGCGCGGCATCATGCGGCCGGACGATGCGTTCGCTTCGTTCTCCGCGTGGTTCGGCAACTCCTTCCACGCAGACGCATACCACACCAGAAAGCGGATGCTGTCGCTGTACTGGCGGCTTTTCCATGGATATCGAATGAAAGGAGTGTTCGCATGAGCTTTTACAAAATCCTTGCAGATGGCAAGGTGCTGGATGTCAACGATGTGTTTTTGCGCTGGCAGCCCCGGCACGGCGTGATGATGATTTGCAGCCCGGAAAAGGCGCAGTTCGTCTGTCCGAGGGATTGCAGCGCGTACTATCACGCCGCGTGGCTGAATGAGCCGCCTGAAGGGGCCGTGTACGATGGTGACATCGAGTGTGAGGAAATCGGCGAGACCGAATACAAAGAGCTGCTGGAAAAGTTAGACGCTGGCGGGACGGTAAAGAACCCGGAACCCGACACCGGCGATACCGGCCCCGGCGAAGATAACACCGGCGACAGCGGCGGGCAGCAGAAGCCCACCGTTGTAGATATGAAGCAGCTGGTCGAGACCTGTGCAGGGTTGCAGAAACAGGTACAGATGTTGACCGACTGCGTATTAGAGATGAGCGAAGAAGTCTATGGTTGATGTGCCAGACTTCATCGCTCATTTTCTTTGCAAAATTTTATTCGGAAAGGAGGGCGTACTCATGATGGCTATGCTGTGGGCGCAGCAGATCATGTTTGGCAAGAAGTCTTATTCGGACGTTCCGGTCAGGCTGAAAGCGAAAGTCCGGGAGCTGCTTATTGATTCCGGCTGCGAAGACCTCATTACTGAGGACTGAACCGGAAAACAGGAAGGGCGACTGCGTAAAGGTGCGCAGCCGCCTTTTTATTTGAAGGAGGCCCAAAATTGAGCATCGAAGATATCAAAGAACTTTTCACTGTCGGGGGCGGGGCGCTCGTGGTCCTCCTGACCCTTGTGCAGATCGCCCCCATCAAGCTGAATCCGTGGGGCAGGCTGGCAAAGTTCATCGGCCACGCTCTGAACGCGGAGGTCTTGGAGCAGCAGAAAGCAACCCAGAAGAAGCTCGATGACCATATCGCCACGGACGATGAACGGAACGCGAATCTTCTTCGCACTCAGATTCTTCGTTTCAATGACGAACTGATTGACGACAAGCACCACACAAGGGAGCATTTTATCGAGATTTTGGCCGTCATTGATTCCTATGAGGACTACTGCCGCACTCACCCCGACTACAAAAACAACCGCTGCATCTGCGCAGTGGCGAATATCAAGAGGGTGTACAACGAGCGGCTTCAGAAGCACGACTTTCTATAAGGAGGGAGAACATGAGCGTTATCACATACAAGCGCGGGGACGGAACCGCGCTGACCAAGAATTTTTCCCGGTCCGAGTTTGATTGCCCCTGCGGGTGCAGCACCCAGATGGTAGACCCGGAACTGGCCGCGAAGCTCCAGATCATCCGGGACAAGCTGGGCAAGCCCATCAAGATTACCAGCGGCTACCGCTGCCTGACGCGCAACCAGCAGGCCGGAGGCGGCACGAACAGTCGTCACCGGTACGGTATGGCCGCAGACTGGCGGCTGAAAGACCGCAGCCTGAACCCTGTGGCGCTGGGCATCATCGCGCAGGCCGTTGGCTTCGGCGGTGTCGGTATCTACTGGTACGCGGGCAATGCGTTCTGCCACGCCGACACGCGGGCGGCGAAAGCAACGTGGCTCTGCGATGCTGCGAAGCACTATCCGTCCACCACCTACCTGAAATTCATTCTGCCGACCATCAAGCGCGGCTGCACCGGCGATGCGAACCGTGTCGCAACGAAGTTCCTTCAGCGGCTGCTCGGCCTGACCCCGGACGGCCTGTTCGGCGAAGCCACGGAAAATGCGCTGCTCAAAGCGCAGGCAGCGCACAAGCTGACCCCGGACGGCATCTGCGGCCCGGCGAGCTGGACGGCCCTGTCCGGAGCCTCCAAGTACCTGTGAGAAATGGAGGTGATTCCGATGCAGGAGCTTCACATCAGCGTCAACCCTGCTGCTGGGCATGAGCGCAAGAAACAGGGGTCAAAGCGCGGGTTTATGGACGCGGCGGTTATCTACTGCCTGTTCATGTGCACCGTGCTTGACGCAGCTATTCTAGCGCTGTATTGGCACAGCGCCACAGCCCCGGACAGTCTTTCCATCGCGGCGATGGCCGCTCCGTGGATGGTAGAGTTCGGTGCTATGGCGACCATCAAGAAAAGTAAAAACAAAAAGCTGCCCGCCGAATCGGTGGGCAGCAGCAATGAAAATGAAGGAGAGTAAAACATGGAAGAGCTTATGAGAACCGTTTTGATCGCTTGCGTCCCCGCCCTGACCGCCATCTTCGGCTGGGGTCTGAACAAGGCCGTGACCATTGCGAGCGGCTATGTGAACAACAAGTTCGCCCAGACCTGTATCCAGAACGCCGCAACCGCCGTCTACAACGCGGTGCAGTCCGTGAATCAGACCTACGTTGATGCGCTGAAGGAAGCGGACAACTTCGACAAAGAAGCGCAGACTATCGCGTTCAACAAGGCACTGACGGCAGCAAAGAAAGCACTGACGCAGGAAACCATCCAGTTCATCCGGGAGACTTTTGGCGACCTCGACAGCTATCTGAAGCCGATGATTGAGGCTCAGGTCCGCAGCCAGAAGGTCTATATGTGACGTTTGCGTGGCCCCACGAAAACGTTGACCATTTTCGTGACCTCACGAAAATGGCTGCTGCAAAAACTTTCCTGAATCCATAGCATGAGCAAGGCTCCCTTTGACCAGAAACGGCCAGAGGGAGCCTTTTTTCTTTGCAGATTTCAGAAGCGCTTTCGGAACCCAAAAATATAAAGCTGGGTCAAAAACTGGGTCAGAACATAAGAAAAGACGCTGATTCTTAACGAACCAGCGTCTAAAAAGGATGGAGCGGGCAATGGGAATCGAACAACGATTTCTCTCCATGAATCCGCAAAAGCACAACCTTTACTCTCGAAACATCATAAAAAACCAGAAAAGCGCTTGCCATAACCAGCAAGCGCTTTCTTCGTTCTAGGATATTTTTCTGGGTCAAAAAATGGGTCAATCGGGGGGGTCATCCGTGGGCCTTGTTGATGGCCGCAGTCGTGGCCTCTGCCAGCTCTTCCCGCTGGCCCTTTATCTCATGCCGGTACACTCCGAAGGTGTCCATGTTCTTGCTGTGTCCAACCAGCATCTTCAACTGGCCGTCCGTCAAGGCTCCTGCCTCCATGCTGACAAAGGTGTGCCGCATCTCGTAGAGCGTGACAGCTGGCGTGATTCCGTTCGATGCCTGATACTTCTCCCACCGGCGTTTGAGGCTGCGCTGGCAAGGAATCTGGAACAGGGGCGTGTTATAGTTTAGCTCAACACCGCTATCTTTGAGGAGCTGCACCTGTGCCTCGTATGCTTCCCGCGCCTGCTGGCACATATCAAATGACCGGATGCTGTTTTCGTTCTTGCCGGTCGTTTCTTCCTCATGCGTGTTGATGCTGCGGCGAAGGTTGACCGTGGGGCCCTTGATGTCGCCGTACCAGAGACCGACCAGCTCTCCGGGCCGGACACCGGTAGACACGGCGAAGCGGTAGGCGTAAATGTAATCATCGAAAACACGTTTTGAGTACAAAAGCCGCGTATCAACCGAAAAGAGAACACGCAACCCGGACGGCTGAAGAATCTTCTTCTCACCCATGCGGGCATTTTTCGGGATGGTCAGCTCCGGATTGAGCGTGGTGTACCGGTTTTTCCTGCACCACTTCAAGAAGCTGTTGGCCGTGGAACGAATGGTCATCAGCGTTTTGCGACTCAATGGCTTGTTAAGAGAGCTGCGCTGCCGTTCTTTCTTCAAGCAGCGCTTTTTGAACGACATATCAATAGCCTTTTGCAAATCGCCCTCGGTCAGTTCTTCAATGCGCAGGTTCCCGATGACCGGCAGAAGATAATAGTCGCCGTATTTTGTGCACTGTTCCAGATAGGACGTGCCACTGGTGAGGGAGAGGTCTTGCAGCCATTCCGCATAGAGGACAGAGACCTTTTTTCTGCCGTCTCGGATGCTGTCGTCCAGCCATGCGTCAGCCTTCGCGTTCGCTTCCCGCTGCCCAGTGCGGCCCGGCGTGGAGCTGTAGAAGCTCTTCATCACGCCGTTCTTCTGAACCCTGATTCTCCAACGGTTCGTGCACTCTTGCCACTCGGCAGTGTTCGTTCGCTTTTTCAATGAAACACGCCTCCCCTCATGTCCTTATAAAAGTAGTAGGCTCGCCGGACGTATTCCTCTGTGGTGTCCAGAGCTTCCGCAATCTCGCAAGCGTCCATGCCGCGCTTCAGAAGCGTTAAAAGCGTTTCTTCCGGTATCGCGTGGAGTATGTACCAGCGGTCGGCTCTGACCTCGTGGCGCTCCCGGATGTCGAAGGGTGTGAGCCGGGTGTAGAACCCGCCGTAGACGCAGTGGCCGATCTCATGCCCCAGCTGGGCAGCCTCTTCGGCTCTGGTGAAATGCCGGGTGCTGTCCATGCCGATGCAGCAGTGGCCGTTCACTTCAATGCTCATGCTGCCGGTGTTTGGCAGCGGAAAATTGTAAATGTCGATGCCGTTTTCATTTGCCACGTCATAAAGTTCATTTAGTCTGTCCATTCGCATCTCGCTCCTTTACGAAACGAGCGAAGCTCTTGACCTCTTCAAATTGAGCGTCGGTCACGTCCCCGCCCCCAAAGAGTGCAAATTTGATATCGTCATCTGTCACCTCGCGGCTGTCTGCTGCGGGGCTTTTTTCTTTTTCAGGCCGTTCTGCCGGAGCTGCCGTCTCTGCCGGGTCGTCTGTTTCACCGTTCAGGTATGCAGCGGTCGTGTGCAGTTCTTTTGCCCAAACCTCAAGAATTTCCGGCTTTACGTTTTTTGTTCTGCGCAGGTTGCTTCCGGCCTTATCCGGCATTCCAACCATCTTATACAGACGAGCCTGTTTCATGCCGTATTTCTTGCACAGATCATAAAAGCGGTCAAACTGGAATGTGCCGTAATCGACCTCGCTTGATACTTCCGGCAGGTCGAGTTCGTCACTTTCGGTTTTTCCTTGCAGATATGCGGGCGAAGTTCCTAGGATTTTAGCAATTTGAGGTAAATACTTCGTTGGAACATCCGCGTTTCTGCTGCTCACGTTGGCAAGATATCCGACACTTTTCCCTATGCTCTGGCTTATGAAGGAAATGGAAATGCCTTTTTGCTCTGCAAGCTCCCGAATTTTAACGATGTTGCCATTCTTTGATGCTTCCAACGCGGCTTTGCAATCATTGTTTTCTGGGCCAAGATAATCCGTAAACATAATAGTACCTCACATTCAAAAAACGCGGATGAATTATTTTTTAATAAAAAACGTTAAAAACCTATTTACAAAATAATTGAAAAGTAGTATAATACAAACATGGAAAACAATTAAATCCTACATAAATAGTACCACCAAAGAAGTAATAAATCAATAACAAAGAGGTAAAAAACATGAAGTTCATCTCCATCAACGCAAAGTTCACCGCAGCCGTCAACAGCTACATCGCACAGGGCTACATCATCAACACCGCCTCGATGTCTGGCAGTCAGGGCGAGGTCGCTCACATTGACCTGACCAACGGTAAGCAGATTGTCCGCGTCCTGCTGGACCGCTTCACCGAGTGGGAAGATTACAACCAGCTGGGAGGTCTGAAGCTCGTGGTCGGCATCGCCACCGACAACGTCAAGCCCAACGATGACGAGCGCCACAACATCATCTGGAACAACCGGTTGGATGTCATCTCCTGCGAGAAGTTCTACAAGCTGAGCAGCAACCGCGACGATTCCGTGTTCTACGGAACGCGAGAGGAGGCCACCGCAGCCGATGAAAAGCGCTTCGAGCGCTACTGTCGCCGTGACTGCCGCATCAAGAAGCACCTTCCCGAAAAGGCTTCTCCGCTGGTCAAGGAATTCGTTCACCGGAAGTTCGGTCTGAAGCGTGTTGTGGTGAGCAACATCCAGATCACCAAGCAGAACAGCGTATATACCGTTATCTACAACAATCACAGCGCACAGCTGCACTGATTCAAAGGAGGATAAGAACATGATGGTCGAGTTCAAGCAAGCACATCTGGAAGCGGAGTACAAGGAAGCGGGCTATGCCCACATTATCGCCAACGGCTATATCTGCCGCTGGCCCAGCAACGAAACGTTTGCAACAGCTCTCGCCTGCGGCGAGGTCGAGTTCTTCATCCCCGGTGGGACGTGGGAGCCGGTCCCCGCGCAGGAGTTCGAGGAGCCTATGCACGAGGAGTATCTGGCACAGGTCAAGTTCGCCTTTGCTCCTACCCGCTGGGCGAACGCAATCTGGCACACTTCCCCCACGGCCAAGCGGTACGCAAAGACGATGGCCGAGGCACAGGAGGCAATCCAGACACTAGAGAACCGCTATCCGAACGACCCGCAGCAGCAGGTCATCGAGAGCCGCATCTGCATTCGGATGGTAACCGACTGGGAAGAAGTCGAGGGCTGAACCGTAACCCGCCTGACGATGGCTGCATGGCAGCAGCCGAAACCACCCGGCAGCCAGCCGGGGAGGTCGCGGGAACCACCGCAATCAACAATCAATTTTCGGAGGTATGAAAAATGTCTGCAAACGTTGAAACGATGTTCTATGTCCGGGAGAAGCCTTGGCACGGTCTGGGGAAGATGGTGCAGGAAGCGCCCACCAGCGCGGAGGCTCTGAAGCTGGCCGGTCTGGACTGGACGGTCGAGGCCCGTGATATGTGGCTGAACGGCGGTTACGAGCCGATTCCCGGCTACAAGGCCAATGTCCGCAGCTCGGACAACAAGGTTCTGGGCGTGGTCAGCAACAAGTACCGCATCGTCCAGAACGCAGAGGCTTTCGCGTTCACGGATGCGCTGATCGGCGGCGATGTCCACTATGAGACAGCTGGCAGCCTGCTGGACGGAAAGAAGATTTGGCTGCTGGCAAAGCTGCCCGATTCCGAAATCTGCGGGGACAAGACTGAAACCTATATGTGCTTCTCCAACACGCATGACGGCTCCGGCGCTGTCCGCGTCTGCATGACCCCGGTTCGCGTGGTCTGTAACAACACGCTGAACCTTGCGCTGGACACTGCGCAGCGGGCATGGAGCGTCCGTCATGTGGGCGATATCAACACCAAGCTGGTAGAGGCCCGGCAGTGCTTGGACATGGCCAACAAGTACATGGACGAACTTGCAACCCGCGCCGACCAGATGGCAAACACCACGGTCAGCGATGCCCGGCTGCGGGAGATTCTGGACGGCCTGTTCCCGGAAGCTGACGATATGACCGACCGCCAGAAGCGTCATGTGCAGGACATGAAGGACGGTTACATGGTCCGCATGATGGCTCCGGACCTCTTGAAGTTCCGCAATACCGCATGGGGCGCGGTGAACGCAATGAGCGATTTTGTCACCCACAGCGCCCCGCACCGGAACACGAAGGACTATCAGGCGAACAACTGGAACAACGTGATGAACGGTCACTTCCTGATGGATGCCATGGCAAAGGCCGTCACCCGGTAAATATTTGATGGCTGTGCTATCTGGCCTGACGGGCATTCAGAGGATTGTTTGAGCGCCAGAACATGAAGTAAGGAAGGAGTGCAAAATGCGCATGGAAAGAAAGCCGGAAATTGGAGATGTAATGTTCCATGTATGTGAGCATCTCTACTACGTCCCGGAGCACGCGGCTCCGTTGAGCGAATACTGCGTCTGTGAGGCCGCAGTCGTGGGCTTTCTGAAAGGCGGGTACACCGAGGTGAAGCTGGTCGGGAAGAATCCGGGAGGTTTCAATACGCCCTATCACTACAAGATGGCCGAGGTCGGCAGCAAGGTGTTCTTTGACGCCCACTCCGCCGCAAAGTACGCCGAAAGCCTGACGGTATATGCGGAGCAGCATTGGAGTTGGGCAGGCGCACAACTTCGCAGGCCATACAAGGATTTATTGGAGGCGGGAAGCCGTGGCAAGGTTGATATCGGAATACCACTCCATCGGCATTGATGTTTGAAAGGAGATGAACGCATGAAGAAACTCAAAATTGCAGCAGCCCCGCCGAGGGGCAGCTATCACCGCATTCCGTATTTCGCCCTTCGCGGGATGTTTCAGGTTCGCGGCTATCAGGATCAGGAGGTCGCGCAGGCTATCGGGATAAGTCCAAGCACCCTTTCCACCAAGATGCAAGGCCATTCCGCGTGGACGAGCTGCGAGATTGCCGCTATCTGCGAGCTACTGGAAATCCAGCAGAAGGACATCGGGAAGTTCTTCTTCCCACAGGCAGAGCAGCAGAAAGGAGCATGAAGATGAACGGCAGAGCATCCAGCACGGCCAAGGAGCCGGACGCGCTTATTCACTTGAAGGGCAAGCTGGAAGAAGAAAAGACCCGCCACGCCCACATGATCGCCGTCAACAAGTATTTTCGAGAATACGGAACGGTAAGCGACTGCGAGGGCGTGGGCAGCTGCGAAAAGGCCATGATTGAAGGACGGCTGAAAATGGGAGACCGTTCGCCGTTCCTGCCGTGGCAGTTCAGCAGTTCCAAAGACCGCATTCGCCGGTTGCAGGCCCGCATCAGGGACGCAGAAACGGCAATTGCAGCAGGTTCGCAGCCGGTCAAGGTCGAAGGGCTGCCCGGCGTTACCTATTACGAGAACGGCGCTCTCATGCGGGTGCAGCTCACGTTTGAGAATGACCCCGGCCCGGAGGTGCGCGGCATCCTCAAGGGAAACGCTTTCCGCTGGTCGTATTCGCAGCGGGCATGGCAGCGGATTTTGAGCGAGAACGGCAAGCGAGCGGCCCGCGCAGCGCTGGAAGAAATCAAAATCCTTCAGGGGGAGGACAAAACGATGAATGACAAAGAACGTCAGAGCACAGCTGACATGAAGGAGGCCCGTGCAAAGCTCCTTGAATGCTTCCCCGGCAGCTTTATCAACGACCGGGAGGAATTTATTGCCCACCCGCGCACGAACCAGTATTTTATCCTGCGGGACTGTAAGACCGTTGAAGCGGTCGAGGCAAAGGTACTGGAATACCTTTCGCGACCTGCGTTCAAAACGCAGCCGTATTCGCAGGAGTGGAGGAACCGGAGGTTCCACGAGTTTATGCTGGCCGGGGTCAATGCTTTTCTGGACACAGACTTTTCCGAAGAAGATATGGAGCTAATTTACACCTATATGGGCAGTGGCATCAAGCGCGGCCTGACGCTGGCCTTTATCGACCACGACATGAGCATGAAGTGGCTTAAAAATTGGATTTCCGAAAACTGAAAGGAGTGTTTACGATGAACGGAATGTTTTATCGCGGTGAGGTCTACTATGTGCTGCCGGACGGCAACGAGGTCGGCAGCGAGCAGCACAGCGGGCGGCCCGCTATCATCGTCAGCAATAACCAGAACAACAAGAACGCGGCCACGGTCGAGATCGTCTACCTGACCACGCGGGAAAAGAGAGCCATGCTGACGCACGTTTACATCAGCACCGCACAACTGCCCTCGACCGCGATCTGCGAGCAGATTTTTACGGTGGACAAGACCCGGCTGGGCAGCTATTCCGGCAAGCTGACGGAACGCGAGATGAAGGATGTTGAGTTGGCCATGATGGTGAGCCTCGGCCTTGACAACTACCTGTCCAAGCCGAAGCCGGTTGAAGCTCCTGCCGTTGCAGCAGTGCCGGTTCCGGTCGCCGCTCCTTCGGTGCCCGACACCAAGGAAGAGCTGGAAAAGCTCCGTGTGCAGCGTGACACCTACAAGGAGCTGCTCATGGAAGTCATCGGCAGAAAGTGAGGAAAATATGAAGCTGAAAGATATGGTTGATGTCGTTATCAACAACGATATCTGCGTTGTCCTCAAAGTCAAGGACGGACAAGAATTGAATCTGATTTCTTTGGGCTGCTTTTTCGGAAGCGAATCAATGTTCAGGCTTACGAAAGGCCGGACCGTTGCTTGCACTGTGTTCGAGAATAGCGGGAAGAGATATTCGTTCCACTGGGGAGCTGATGGACACACGCTCGTTACCGAGCAGTGCGCAGCACTCGGAAGAATTGTCCAGAGCTGCATCGAAAAAGACTTCGGCATCGTATGCCAGACCCACTAAGGAAGTGAGGTATCATGATGTCTGGAAACATTGGTGATAAAATCCGCACGGTGCGGAAGGATGCCGGTTTGACGCAGACGCAGCTTGCGGAACGGATGGGCACGACAAAACAGACCGTACACCTGTACGAAAGAGGCGAAATCAACCCTAAAATTGACACCGTTGTGAAGTTCGCTGAAGCGCTGAAGGTTCCTGTTGAATATCTGGTCGGTACGGAATCAGACTGCGAACATCATTGGGTCAGCGTCAAAGTGCGCCTGCCAGAGCTGGACGAGGACGAACCATTTGCCCGCTGCATTGTGAATATCATTCGATGGTGTGAGGGCTGGACAGGCATTTGGAACCAGCCGGAACCCGACTTGAATGAAGAAGAGTTCACCGCTGCTGCCCTCTATAACCCGGAGCAGAAAACTTTCACAGTGTATGATGGCTTTGGCGGCTCGATGGTGATAAACGCTCTACTCGACCCGACCGATTTCAGCGGTGCATCCGGCACTCGCATCACTCACTGGATGCCGATGCCGATGCCGTTCGGAGTTTTGAAGGAGGAAGAATTGAGATGGTGAATTTTGAATTGAAGCCCTGTCCGTTCTGCGGAAAATCCGCAAGGATTCGCAACTTCGGCGAACGGTACCGCGTGGTATGTTCCAGCTGTGGAGCCAGAGGAGAAGCCGTCTGCATAAAGCAGTGGCACTCCACGAAGTACATTGCCCAGAATCAGGCTGCTGCGCTTTGGAATTCTCGTTCCGCTGCGCGGGCTGCAATGATTTCCGAGATGGAAACCCTGAAGGAACGCGATGCCGCGCTTGAAGAACTGTGGGCGAAGTTTGCAGACGTTCCAATGAACCCCGAAACGGAAAAGCTGGAAGCCTCATTCCTACACTTCCCTGCCGGAACGAACCGGATGGAGGTCTGGCGCTGGTTTGACGACCGGCACAGCAAGGGCGTTTTGTTTCTTCTGTACGGCGTTCAGGCCGATGGCCGCCGCTGCGAAGCTGTCTGGAGCGCTCAGAATCAGGACGACATTGAGGATGTGCGGTCGTACATCGAGCAGTTCTCTGATGCAGACCTCCAGAGCAAATACCACGTTGACCGCGACACTATCTGCAAGCTGATTCCGGCTGCGGCTGCCAAAATGCGGAAGTTTATCGACAACGACGATTCTTGGACATTCCACCGTGATTCCGCTATCGAGAGAACCGTCAAAGATTACCTGAAGGGAGAGATTCAGTTATGAAAAATCGAATTTCCTGTTTCGCCGTGGCCGTTGTGCTGCTGGCCCTGACGCTGTGGTTTGCCGCTTGCGGCTCAACTACTGCTGAGGCCGAAGTTGAATATTACTGATTGGAGGCGCGAGCGTGAAAGCTGTTTTACTGAGTATCCAGCCTGAGTGGTGCAAGAAAATTCTTGACGGAGAAAAGACAGTTGAGGTGCGCAGGACTTGCCCTGTGCATGGAACACCGTTTAAGGTGTACATCTACTGCACTTTGGCCGGGAGTGACAGCCTGTTTATGGATGCCCTCAACCGGGATGTGGCCGCGTGGAACCGTGGCGGCTGGCCAGAAAAAAGGGGGCGCGTCATTGGCGAGTTCACCTGTAAGAAAATTACTGGCCTAACCCATGTTGGAGAAACAGGAAACTGGGAACCGGCAAGCCTGTACGTTATGGCGCCCGGATTGTACTACAAGCCAGCCGACGAGCTTCTTAAAGCGGCCTGCATGAGCAAGGAAACCGTCGAAAAATATCTCAAAGGCCGTGACGGCTATGGCTGGCACATCTCAGACCTGAAGATTTATGACAAGCCGTTGCCCCTGAGCAATTTCATCCCGAACTGTCGTCACCTTGAGGTTGAGGCTGGATGCCGTGCGTACAGAGAACACGGATGGAGTTGTCCTGACCAACGGTACGACCTCAACCCGGATGGGAGCGTCAATATGGCAATATGCCAAAGGAGCGTGAAACGACCGCCGCAGAGCTGGTGCTATGTGGAAGAGAAGGATATAGTAGATTTGTTATTGTACAGCAACGAATTGGAAAAACAGAGGTAAAAGATGATGTACGATTGCTCAAAATGCCCGGCACGTCAGAGCTGCATTGCGGCAGCGCAGCCGGGTTCCGTCTACTGCGCGATTAAGCTGATGCAGACCGGTGCGTCAAAGGCTGACATGGAGCCTATCGAACCGAAGCCGCTGCCCACCTACTGCCCCTACTGCGGGAAGCCGCTGCGCGTCATCGGAAGCGAGCGATTTTGCAATAACCCGCGCTGCCTGAACCGATACCAGCCGATGGGACGGTGACGGTATGACGCAATACTGCCGTTACTGCTGCAACGCATCTCTGATTGACGATGATCTAGCCCACTGCAACGTCAAGGATATTGAGCTTGGCCCTCCTGCCCTGAAGCGGTCGAACCGCTGCAAAGACTTCCTGTTCTGCGAAATCGACGTTCTGACCCAGACACGCACCTACAAGCCCAGAGCTGCAAAGCCTCCAGCCGATACCCCGGAGGATGCTGGGCAAATGACACTGTTTTGATATGGCAAATGGGCGGAGCGCCTATTTTTTATCAGTTGACAACTAGCTGCTGGCTAAAATATTTTCAAAAATTAGCGAAAAGCTATTTACAAACTAGCTCAAAGCTAGTATAATAACTAGAGTAAACCAGCCACGCCAAAACAGAAAGGAAAATGCAATATGTTCAAGAAACTGGTTCGCGCAATCTCTGAGATCAAGACGGAGAACGACCGGGACGACTGCTGGGCACAGATCGACCGGGCGTTCGAGGAGGAGAAAATCTCTTTTGAGGACCACGAGATGCTGTACAACCTGACCTCGATGGTCAACGTGGAGGGTTGAGCGATGAAGCGTTATAAAGTTTCCGTTTACAATACTGCCGAAAAGTTCTGGGACGAATACGAGGTCAACGCCGTTGACCCGGTAGACGCTCGCAACCTAGCTGTTCAGCGATTGGTTGACGAGACCGGGCACGGCTTGGACATCAACGAGATTACCGATGTACACGAAGTTGAAGATTGAACCCGCCTGATGATGGCCCCCGGCAAGGGCCGAAACCATTTTGTTGATACCAACAAGATGGTCGCGGGAGCCAACCGCAGAAAGGAGGCATAGAACGTGCCTGAATACTACACCACGCAGGAAACCGCAGAGGCCCTTGGTGTTTGCCGTCAGCGTGTCCTCCAAATGAGACTGGAAGGAAAGCTCGTTGCATACTCGCACGGAGAGAAAGGCAGCAGGAGCAAGTTCTTTTTTAAGGCAGAGGACGTGGAGAATTACAAGGCCCATCGCAACGACCCGAAGCCGCCGAAGCTGATGAAGCCGCTGGCCCCGGTCAGTGCGACGAAGAAGCAGCGCAAGAAAGCGCCGAAGAAATAAAGCAGGAGGAAAGCAAAATGCGAATGATTGGGAAGATGGCCGTCGCCGGTCTGGCAATGGTCGGCGCTGCGCAGGTGGTTTGCTGGGCAAATCGGCTCATGGCTCACGCGCTGGTCGTGTGTGGCAGCTGGGAGCCGGAGGCGGCTGCAAAGTCGGCACCGTGGATTCTGTTCGCACTGGCAAGTGGGCTGGCGATGTCCCTGTACGGTATGTACGAGGAAAACCAGCAGTATAAGCGGAGCAGCCCCTATGGGCGCGTTGAGCGTACCGAGGCGCGGAGTGCCCAGAACGGCAACAACCGAAAGGCAGGCTGACCGGTGAACCCGATGTATGATCTCGCGCTTGACGGTTACGGCCCACCGCTGGAGCCGCCCGACGACTATTATTTTCTGCCGCGTGACGCGGAGCAGGAGGACGAGAACGACAATGACGAATGAACTCACTGTCCGGGTGCAGAACCCGGTGATTCCGGCCATGAGCTGGAACAAAGACGAGGTGCAGCAGAACCTCGACGAGATGCTTGCGGCCTACACAGGCCGCGTCTACACCCCGGAGAGCATCAAGGGAGCCAAAGACGACCGGGCCAAGATCAACAACTGGGACAAGCAGCTGGGCGCAGCTGTCACCGCTGCAAAGAAAATCTACTTGAAGCCGCTGGAGGACTTTCAGGCGGACATCAAGGTAATGCGGGAGCAGTGCAAAAAGGTCTCCGGTGCGATTGATGAACAGGTCAAGGCCGTCGAGCAGGCCGAAAAGGATGAAAAGGCGTCCACGCTGAAGCTGGTCTATCGGGACTGCATCGGCGAGCTGGAGCCGCTGATTTCTTTTGAACGTCTGCTGGACACCCACTGGCTGAACAAGACCTTTGACCTTGCGGAAGCGAAAAAGGCGCTGTGCAAAGCCATCGAGGGCATCCGCAGCGACCTCGACTTTATCCGCGAAAACTGCGGAGAGGACGTTGAGCCCTGCACCACCGAATACCTGCGCAACCTGAGTGTCAACGAGGCTGTCCGCGAGCATACCCGCCGCGAGAAGTCCCGCGCAGCGCAGAGGGAGGCAGAGGCCGCCAGAGAAGCGGCAGAGAGGGCGCGGAGAGCGGCTCCGGTAATTGTTCCCCCGACGGCTGAAGAACGCGAGATGCGGGCACAAGCTGCCGCAGCAACGCAGGCCGCCGCATTCATCACGCCGGATGGCCGTTTGGACGTCGAGGCAATGCAGACGATGGCCGCCGCACAGCCCAGCGCCCCGGCCCGCAAGAAGTATTATTTCTGGGTCGAGTTCAGTCCGGAGGACATCAAATGGTTCCGTCAAGCTGCCAAGGAGCGGGGCTTCCGCTTCGGCAGCATTGAATAATTTACATCATCAGGAGGTCAATTATGGGATTCACTTCACGCGCTGGTGCAGCAGCACCTACCAACACCCCTACCACGCAGAGCCGCTCTTTCGCCGCTCAGGTTCAGCAGCAGAACACGGCCATGCAGCCCGCTGTTGAATCGGCTCCGGTCGAGATCGACAGCATGGACGGCCAGCATCTTATCGTCAGCTTTGACGATGTGAAGAACTTCATCTGCAAGGATGCAACGCAGACTGAATGCCGCATCTTCCTCGAAACCTGCCGTCAGTACCACCTCAACCCCTTTACCCGCGAGGCGTACCTTATCCACTACGACAACAAGAACAGCGATTCGTCCTCTACTATCGTGCTGGGCAAAACCTGTTACCTGAAGATGGCCGAAAATCATCCGCAGTATGACGGCTTCGAGGCTGGCGTTATCGTGTTCATCAAAGACGTTGGCGAGCTGGTACACCGTGAAGGCTCCATCGTCTATCAGGACGAGGAGCTGCTGGGCGGTTGGGCCAAAGTCTACCGCAAAGACCGCAGCCGTCCCAGCTATGAGGAAGTCAAACTCTCCGAGTACGACACCGGTAAGTCCCTCTGGAGCGGCAAAAAGGCAACTATGATTCGCAAGGTGGCGCTTGTCCACGCTCTGCGCGAGGCGTTTCCCTCCACCTTTGGCGGCCTGTACGACGTCAGCGAGGTCAACGCAGACGTGGAGGCCGATTTCCGCGAGGTCGAGGATGGCGGCGAGCAGCCTGACGGCTCTATGCGCCGCCGCAAACTCAACAAGGCCTCCAAGGAAGAACCCGCGCCGCTGGCTGTTGAGGTCACCGAGAGTGACAAAGATCCGTTTGAGGGTGATGGCGAATGATTATCCAGACCAAGACAGGAGCGCAGGTTTTAGGCACCCTGTCCCGCGAACCTGAAATCAAGGAAACCCGGTCAGGAAGCCAGTTTTTGAGCCTCAGTGTCAAGGCGAGCAGCACCAAAGATGAATCCGGCAAGTGGAACAGCCTTTTTGTTGAGTGCTGCATCTGGCGCAATCTTGACCAGTGGGACGGCCTTTTGCAGAAAGGCGACGCCATCATGGCCTTTGGCCGGGAGCTGAGAAACCACGAATCCGGCGGCAAGACCTACTGGAATCTCGATGCCGACGGCATCTTTCCAGACGGCTCAGTAATTGCCCGGTGGGTGCAGCAGGGCATCGACATCATGCAGCAGCTCTACGACCAGCCCGGACAGCCCCAGACGGACGACTTCGAGCCGGTGGACGGCGAAACGCCCTTTGACCCCGGCTCTGAGCCGCCGCAGAGTGCTTCCGCGCCCGCGCCGGACAAACAACCGGCCCCGGCAGCTGCGCCCGAATATGACGACGATAGCCGCATCATCGAAACAGACGCGGATGACCTGCCGTTCTAAAACCAAAAAGAACCGGCAATAACCATTTGGTTTTTGATGTTAGAAATGAGGTGGGTGGATGGCGGACGAAAAAGAAAATGCCCGCCCAAAAGGGTTGCTGATTCCGTTCGATAAGCTCAAGCTCCTTGACATTCTGGACGATGCAGCCTTTCGGCAGGTGTTCCGTGCCATGGTTTCTTATGTTAAAGCCGGAGCTGAAATGGAAGGTCTGGAGCCTATTGAACAGGTTGCCTTTGAATCTATGCGGCCTTTTCTCGACGAGAATATAAAAACGTACCAACGCGCTGTTATTGCTCATAGAGAAGCCGGACGCAAGGGCGGCAGACCAAAGAAAAAAGAAGAAAACCAAGAGGTTTTTGAAGAAACCAGAGAAAACCAAAAGAAACCAAATGGTTTTCTCGAAGAACCAAACGAAACCAATAGCCCCCTAAAGTACAAAGTACAAAGTACAACTGATACTAAAGTATCAGATGTTACTACTGTTGTTGTTACGCAGAGTTCGACGGATGCCGACCTTGCAAAGATAGTCCAGCAGTATGAGGCGGTTATTGGAACATTCCCACGGTCCGCTCTGGATAAGCTGCAAGGCTGGCGGGAGGTGTTCAGTACCGAGATGATCCTGCTGGCTATCAACAAGGCGGCGGAATCCGGGAAGCGCTCGTGGAACTACATCAACGGAATCCTGTCGAACTGGCAGCATAGCGGAGTACATACCCCCGGAGATGCAGCTGCAAGCGACGAGAACCACAAGAGACCGACCGGCAGGAGTAGCAGCCCTCGGCAGCCGGCAGAAAGCACGAGAGACCAGCTGGCCCGCGTACTGGGCAACATGGACAAAGAAAGGGGTTTTGAGACATGACCAAGGAAGAGGCGGCGGAGCTGATCTTGATGAACGCGACGCTGTATAAGCTGGGGACCAAGCCGCTGACCGACGAAGAGATGAAAACCACCATCGACGTCTGGGCGTATCAGTTCAAGGACTACCCCGACGAGGTTGTCAAACGCGCATTCCTCGCAGCGAACCGCGTGTGCGTTTACCCCATCACGGTGGCGGACATCTTCAAGCAGCTGTCCCAGAACATCGACCCGGACGCCGAGTGGGTGGCGCTGGCGGATGCAGCGCACAGGGCGCAGAAGTACATCAGCTGGCGCACCTGCCCGATGGTGACCGGCATCGACGAGAAAGGCGGGCTGCTGCGGAGCGACGGCACCGGAGAGCTGAAAGCCCTGTTTGATGGGCTTCCCCCGGCGGCAAAGTCCTATGTCGGCAGCGTCGGTGGGCTGGAAGAACTGGCCCGGACGTCTGACCTGACCTATCGCCGGGTCGAGTTCCTCAAACAGTCGCGGGAGGACATTACGACAACGCCGAGGGAAGCCGCTCGTCTGCGCGGTGGCCCGGAACCGGCGAGACTGGAGGTTGCCAATGCCTAAGTTCAAGGTGTCCGTCGAGTGTCATACACCCGGCAGGGATGAAATCCACTGCCTGAAGCTGGAGGCCGACGACGAGGACGACGCAGCGATTCAGGGAATCTACCACGCCCGCGACCGCTGGCCAGATGCTTGGACTATCACGGTCCGCAAAATCCGCAAGGTGGAGGTGGCCCACTGCAATGGACGTTGAACAGCTTTCGTTCTTCACCATGCTGGCCCCAGCGCTGCCCGCTGTGGCGGTCTGCTGCATGGACGGCGACCGAGCGGACGCTGCACCCGCCGAAAGCTGGATGAAGCGTCTTGTGCAGGGTGGAGAGTATGTCGTTCAGGTCGCGGGTCATTCGCTGGTGCTCAGACCGGCAGATGGTACAGCAGACGACGTTCCAGCGGGCCACCGGTATTATCACTACACAATAGGCGAACGCCTGTTCTCAGGCGTCTTTGTCGGGAGAGACAAGGAGTGACAATGAAATACAAAGTAGTCTTTACTGACCTCGGCTGGTACGAGGTCGAGGCCAAGAGCCGAACGGAGGCGGAGGAAACAGCCCTTTTTGCCGCCCGCAGCTTTCACCCGGAACGGGAGAAGTTCGAGATTGAGAAAACGGAGGTGCTGCCGAATGGATGAAGAAATGACCGGCCTTTTCAGGTGTCGCAACTGCGGAGCCGTCTTCGAGGAAAAGGTGGATGTGGCGCGGTCTGTGAGCTGGGCCATCAAAGACATAACGGAGAATCTTGGAGGGGACGGCATTACAAGCGTGTTTCACAGGACATCTCTTCCTGAGAGGTTTGTTCTCCACTGGTGCAAAATGGACAAGGTCTGCATCTGCGATCTTATCGGCTGGAAGGTTGGAAAGGAGGCATAGGACGATGGAAAATGATGTTCGCCCGGTTGACGCCAACGAGCTGTTGAAACAGGCTGTCTACTGCCGCGAAGAGAACGGCGCGAACGTGTACGCCGTGCCCATCAGCTGCATCTTCGCAGCACCCACGCTGAAGCCTGAAGAGGTAAACCACAAGGAGGCCGCCCATGAGTGACACCAAGAAGCCCATCCGGCTGGCCGACATTGGGCAGCTGGAGGAAGAACTGCGCCAAGACCTCGCCGAAGAAGAGGCCGAGGGCAAGGCCGCTGACATTCTGTATTGCGAGAGCATCAGCGACACGCTGAGCGATCTGAGCAATCTGCCTACCATCGACCCGGAGAGCTTGCGCGGTCATGCCAAGTGGGTGAAGGACAAGGAATTGAAGTTTATCATCGTCGATGATGAAAACAACAGTCACGAGGAACCGGCAATCTGCTGTACCAACTGCAAGGCCAAAATCTCGCAGAGCGATTTCGACGGCTGGGTCTGGAACTTCTGCCCGGTCTGCGGGTTCAAGATGGAGGACGCAACGGAGGAAAAGAAAGATGACTGATTACATCGAGCGCGGGCCGCTGCTGGAGGCGTTCAAGGCGAAGTGCTGCGAAGATTGCCCCGGCGGGTATGACCGCGCAAAGTGCAAGAGCTGGTGCGACGCTGCGGGCGAGATTGCACTGGTAGAAGATGCCCCGGCAGTCGTCCCGGATGCCCAGCGCTGGCGCAACCCTGAAACCGACCCGCCCAAGGTCGAAACCGAAGTGCTGATTTTGTACCGCA
>ERZ1026880.78-NODE-78-length-54779-cov-15.925810_pt1 | contig 54779 bp, 67 predicted proteins | sample MGYA00380170_ERZ1026880 | MGnify/ENA primary metagenome ERZ1026880 (study PRJEB33269, sample SAMEA4719806) | human gut metagenome | biome: human-associated habitat; feature: organic feature; material: feces | place: Cameroon | collected 2013-10 ...
CACGCTTAACTACGCTTGTGATAGAGTCAGCGTTCTGCTGAATAGAAGAAGTGTTAGTGCTGATTGTACCCTCGTTGACAGTTACTCTTTTAGCTAATGCCGTAATATCAGTAGCAGTCTGCACGATAGCAGTACCCTGTGTGGTTACTGTACCCTCTATGCCCTCTACTTTCTCGTTCAAGCCATTTACTTTAGTCATAACGCTTGAAATACTGTCAGTGTTCTGATGTATACCGTTGGCGTTAGCATCAATCAGCTTGTTAGCCTCATTGATAGCCGTAGTGTTATCAGTAATCAGCTTTTTAGCCTCATTGATAGCCGTAGTGTTATCAGTAATCAGCTTGTTAGCCTCATTGATAGCCGTAGTGTTATCAGTAATCAGCTTTTTGAGTGCATCGTTGATACTAGGCTGATTGTTGGCCTTGTCGATAGCATCCTGCGTAATTTTATCAAACTTGGTATAGTCGATAGTCGGTACTTGGCCTATATCAATGCCAGCTTTGCAGTCTGCTTCTGTTGTATCGCTCCATTCGCCGTCACCCAGCGGGTCGACAAAGCAGTATTTGACTGTGATATGCCCGATGAAGAAGAAATAGATATACTCGCTGTTGACGGTATAGAAATCATCCTCAACGGTTTCTGTACTATCCTTAGTCTTGATATGAATCTTGTAGCCTGTTGCACCTAACGGCAAGCCTTGCATTTTGATACGTACGCCGTCAATCGTGCTTGTAAGCTGCGGCGCAGTCGGTTTCTGCGGCATTGCCTTACTAAATTCATGCACGGCAGGTTCACTGTACTCACCGAAGATATTGCGGATATACAGATAAGCTGTGCCGCTTCTGACACCGGGATTAGCTCTGCTCCACGTTTCTCGCGTACTGTCCAGTCGTTTGTCGTTCCACACGCCGGGGTTCTGGTCTAAGCGCAATTCAAAGAAATCTATATATTCGTTAGGCTCAAAAAGCCACTTCCATAACGGGCCTTTCTCATCCCATGTCAACACGAATTGTGTCGGTGGATTAGGAATATACTGGCTTCCTTGAATCTTGATACTAGCTTGCGGAGCTGTGTCAAAGTCCGCCGTGTTGCCCTTGGTATTTACCGCTACTACTTTGATATAGTACGTCAGTCCGGTAGTAGCGCCGCTATAAACAAACTGTGTGCCGCTGCTCTCTCCTGCCTTCTCCCATGCCTTATCCTTGGCTGTGCGAAACCATACCTCAGCTTTAGCATAGTTGGTTACAGTAGTCTTTACCCATGACACCTGTATAGAGTTGATACGCACGCCGTCATTGATTGAATGTAGTTCCAATAACTGTACACTGCTAACGTGGCCGGGTTTTTCACCTGCATCAGCCGTGCTATCATCAATCTTCTTGTTTAAGTCATCTCTGTACTTTATTAACGCCTTTTTGAGTGCGGCTACGAATGGTTTGCCGTCACCGCTGACGTTGTTTGGTATATGTTGTATGAGCTTATCAACGTCCATCAGTAATACCCTCTTACAAAGTTGTCCTCGCTGTTATTAGTACATCTGATAAGGTTCTCCACCTGCTCCGCTACGTTTGTCATTATCTGCATCTCCTGCGACATTTGGAACATATCGCCCATGCCTGCACGGATTGCAGCATATTCAAAGATAGCTGTGTCAAAGTCATTATTATATGGCGTAGAGTCTGCCAACGTCAGCTCCGGCTGTTGCTTTATCCCTATAACCTCATATGCGCAAGGCTCTTCCGGTAAAGGGAAGAACAGTATCTTGCTTCTGTTTAACAGACAGTAGCAGTCTATGCGCCCTATGCGGTTTGAATCGTCAATAGCGTTAATGTTTGTCATGCGCACCTTTTTTCCATTGACACGCACGTCGACTAGCTGTTGGATGCTGCTAGACAGTTTAACTTCATTCTGTCCCTTGTCTAACGTGCCACTAGCTAGAGTAGTTGCGATAAATTCGGGATTGACCGGCAGAATGATACGTCTGATAAACGCTACGCCGTCGCTGATGTAGTCCAATAGCTCCTCATCAGTAAAACTGTTCTCATCCTCATCCTTCATCGTTCGCCGCAGTCTTGCGATTAAAGATTTAATCTCAATCATGATTTAAAACTCCATAAAGAACAAAAAAGGGCAGGGAATGTATCCCCGCCCTTATGCGATTAGTCATTTGCAGAAGAAGTGATAATTTGTACAACGCCAAAGTCTTTTTCGTTGAATTTAGACTTGCCAAAGCCCATAATACCGCCAACAGCAAAGCCAACCTTGTTTTCGTAGTCGAAAGATTTCTCTTTCCAGAACGGCTCTTTGCCGATTGCCTGCACGCCAGCTTGACAGCCTAACAACAAAGCATGGCCAACCATAGCTTTAGAAGCGCCGGTCTGAGTACGCTGCAAATTCTCGTACTCATGCAGTACAACGCCGTCCCATACGCCTAGCATACCGCTGAACAAAGGATTTTCAATGCCGCGTTCAGCGCAGTTATACTGAGCTTGCAGCCATTTGTTATCCTTTTTCAAGTCGCGTGCTTGATACGGGTCAACCAGCAGAATGTAGTATTCCTTGCCGTTAACCTTCGGTCGACGAATCTTAGGCGACATAGTTTTAGCTTTACGTGCCGCCGCAGAGATAAGGTCGGTGGTCAGCAGGTCGGTTGCGGTAATGGTGCTCTCCGCAGTGTTGGAACCTGCATACATAGCGTGGCTAGTAGTCGGGGAAGCAGTCAATGCTTTCACGATTTGGCTTTCAATGTACTCAGTCAACCAGGTTTTCAAGCCGTCTTTCGCTGCGGTACGCAGGTCAAGAATGGTTTTCTGCTCTTCCATTGCGCCCTCTAAGCGTACAGCATGGCGGAATTGGTTAATGGTTACACTGTAATCGTAGAATTGCAGTGCTTCTTCATTGCCTTCCAGCATTGCATCGCCCATAATCGGGTCGCCGGTTAATCTCATCATCAACGGAATAGTGATTTGGTCACCCTTTTCCTTTTGCAGTTGAGTAACCTTTTGAATGATAGAATCGGTAGAAGTACCGGTGAATTTAGCAAAGAAGTTGTCGCGCTGTGCTTCTTTCCAAAGTTGCGCTGCCCATACTTTCTTTACAAGGTTTGCCGGAACTTTAGTGTCGGCAAACATCTGCAAATAAAACTCGAATTTCATTTATTAGTCCTTTCCGCGGACTTTATTCCTCGTAGTCACCGGGAGCGATTTGCTGTCCCATAATGCGCTTTAACACATTTGGTGGGATTTCGTCCATTCTGCCGCTATTGATGTAGTCGGTAATGGTTGGTGTATCCCATACAATATCGCCTTTAGTGCTGCCGCCCACTTCGGGAGCGGTAGGAAGTTTTGCCGCTTCTTGAATTTTTTTGTTTGTTTTCGGCTTAGCTGAAGTATTCTCTGTACCCCAGCCGTCGCCCAGAACTGTGTCCATAAAGTCTTTGACAAAGAAGTAGTCTTGTGATGTTCCTTTTCCCTGATCTAAACGGTCGATAGCTCCTTGAGCTGCCATAAGAAAGCGTTGGCCACGGCTTTGTGCCGCCTTGCATACCTTGTCCCACTTTGCTTCATAGTCCGGGTCTGCAAGGAACTTCTCGCAACGGCTCTTGTATTCGGCAGTGGTTGACTGTACATCAGCAATGTATGCACGCTGTTTTTGCACATATCCCGTAACTTCTTTTCTAACTTCGCCCATATATTGAGTAGTCAAAGCGTCGTAGGAGTCTTTAATGCTCTGGTCGTCGCTATACTCAATGTTCTCAACATCATCTTCAGACAAATTGAGCTGTTTGGCGGCTCTGCGGCGTGCTTCCGCGGTCATAAGTTTAATCTGTTCTACAGTAAAATCGCCTACTGCCTGCGGCGGTTCAGCAGGTGCAGGGGATGCCTGCTGTTGTTCGTCCTGCGGTGCGGCGGCGTTCTTATACTTAGCCAGCTCTGCTTCTAACTCACGTTGACGTGCTTCTGCGGCTTTCATGCGCTCGTTGATGCCCTTGAATCTGCCATACGGAACGGATGTGCCTTCTTCCGGCTCCTCGGTGGTTGTTTCAGTCGGCTCTACATCTTTGTTGTCGCTGTGATGGTCAGCGTGAGCTTCCTCTTGCTGTTCCGGCTGCTCGGCAGGCTCTTCCTGCGGCAGCTCGTCTTTGAATTGCTCCAAAACGTCAGCGTCAATACCGGGAATATCGTCATTAAACATCTGGAAGTTAAATTTAAACATATGTGATTACTCCTTTACGTTTTACGCCCGTCGGCTAAATGCGCCCATATCGTCGGCGGCACGAATATAAGAAAAGCGACTGTGACTACAAGCTTTGCAATGCTTTGTAAATCTCAATCGCTGTTTCAATCTGTTTAATTTTTAAATCGCCTGCACCCTCGCCGCTAGCTTCAAGCAATGTTAATGCTTTATTAATCATAGCCTGGTCAAGCTTCTTCATAGCCTTATCTACGGCAGTTGAGCGTTCTAACATAATAGATGCGTGACGTTCATAAGGGGATGCAGGCACATCAGCTTCAGCCAATGCTTCTAAAAGCTCCTGCTCTTCTTCGTTTTTCTTTTTTACTGCTACCATTGTTTATACCTCCTATAATACCGGCTTATTCGCTTCAACCAATCCATTCATAGCGGCCTGCGTCAATGGTGACTGCGCCGCCTGTGTAGGCTGTTGCGGTTGCATCTGCGGTAATTGCTGTGGCATAATGCCTTGCTGACCCATGTTAGGCTGTTGCATACCGCCCATACCCATACTCTGCGCCATTTGCTGGATACTCCATTGTAAGAAAGCATCTGCGTACTGCTGTGGCAAAATACCCGCCTGCGCCGCCAGCTGTAACTGCAAAGGTAATTGCAGGTCTTTGTAAGCGATACTGCGGGAGAGTCGCTTCTGCTTCTCCAGCTCCATTTGAACCTGCATCTGCTGTTGCTGTGCCTGCGCCTGTTCTTCCTGCTGGCTTTTCAGTCTACGTTTGATTTCGGCTTTCTGTGGGATGTCTGACAAGTCAATAAGGATATCCATAATCATGTTGCCTTGGATACCTAACTTGCCGCAAGCATCTACTAAACTCCAGAATTGAGCCGTGCGCTGCGTCGATGTAGCAGGTGTATCAGCAATTACTATATCAAATTCGCCTACAGATAAGTCATTGAGCGTCTTGGTAATCGTCTGAATCATGCCTGTTTGTGGGTTAACCTGCTGTTGCTGAACCTGTTGATTAACAGTAACAATCTGCGGTTCGCCGTTCTCGCCTACAATTCTAAACGTTTTCTGCTCCGTATAAAACTGCGGAATGATACCAGGCGCACCACGTTTTCCCCATAACATATCTACAATCAGCTCTTTAGCCATACGCAGGTTGTCAAACAGTCCTGCGATATGAGTAATAGCCTGCTTCTGTTTCAGCTCAATAGCACGGCCAGACTGCGAATTGCTGATGTCTGTTCCCATCAACGCTTCGTTAATACCGCTGATGCTAGGCATTTCGTTCATCGCTTCCTGCGACGCATTAATGATATTAGACGGTGGCGCTTGCGGTTCAAGTCTTTGCAGTTTCTGCATGGATAATGCGCCGGGGTTGACTTTAAGCAATGCGCCCGGTGTAGAAGCGTTCCGCTTAAATGACGCTTCCTGCTGCGGTGACATTGCGCCCTCTTCCGAAATCCAGCCGCCATTCGACTGCGTGTTAAGGATATGCAGCTCTTGACTGCGGCGTTTGTTTATCTCACGTTGCGGGTCTTTAAGGTCACGTACAACACCGGAAGGAATATCATCCTCGCCTTGATAGTAGCAGATGAAGGGCACGAACGGGATAAATCCATGCTTGTACGGAGATTGAATATCCTCTAAGACAACATTGTCAAAGAAGGCTAACATACGAATCTCGGTAGTAGTCACTGTCTGCTGCCGAAGAATCATGCCTAAAGCTATCATATCTTCGGTGACTTGCTCCACCAATTCGCCGCTCTTTAGGATAAATAGCTGCTTCTGCACGGCTTTCTTATACCAACATTCAGCAAAGCGAATCTTCTTCGTTTCGTGGGAGTACCATAATTCATTATATTTCTTATCATTCTCTGTTTCTTCCGTCATATATGCGGCGGTCTGAGCGTTGATTTCATCTGCCTGCTGCGGATATTTGGCGGCTAGCTCATCTTTATCTACCCAACGTGCACGGATAACATACTTCATGTCGCGCATATGCTTGTCCCGGCTCTCCGGGTCGGCGTAAATGTCAAAAGGCGATACACGTCTGATAAATGCGTCACCGTCCTGCGCCAGCCAGTCGAATTTATAGCCTACTTCAAACCAACCGATACCGGTAACAACGCTGTCATTAAACACGTCGCTTTCCTCGTAGTTGTAGTGGCTGCGGTCCATGATGTACTTAGTCACGCCTTTTCTGAGCTGTGCTTGCTCATCATCATCATTTGTGCGTGGCAGAAAGTCGATATCATAGCGGTTAAGACGTTGATAGCCGCTTAAAACATTGATTAGCGGCTTTATGCGGTTGATAGTGATAGCAGGACGTTTAGCATCTTCAAGCGTTTTCTTATCGCCGTCCGCCCATTGTTTACCGGAATAAAACTCTCTATCCTCTCTCGCCACGTTTCGCCACTTCTGCTGCGCTTCCACAGCCTCCTTGAACCACCGCTTATACCTTAATAGCTTACTGTTCTCGGCGACAAAGGTTGTTGAGTTGTCCTCCGATTTGGCGTATTGGAAATCATCTAACATATCTCTCACCCCTCAAAGTCGCGTGGGAACTGCTGCTTAATGGCGTTAAGGCCCGCGAAACACGATAAGCACAGCGCTCTCGCCGTCGGCAGGTTCTTTGCCTTAACTCTGATTCGGCCCGGCGCATACTCTGCCAGCTCGTAATCATCACAGAAATGTACAATACCGTACACGCATGACTGCGACACAGCGCTCACCATGCCGCAGACTGCGTGGAACTCTTTGCTGTGCTCCTCATCATGCCCTGTTACCTTTAACTCTATATCATTTGGAGTCATGTTAAGCTCATATCTAATCATTCTACACTCCCATAAAGCTTCTTCTGCTGTTGCTCTCGTTATTGTAGTCAAATTTCCAGCCGTCGCGCTTGCCCTGCTTCTTCGGTGCAGTCGGCTTCCACGGTCTACTCATACAGCCATAGCCTATAGCGTCAATAGCATGGTCTTCGCCGTTCGTGTCGTACTTCTCCGGCTGATTCTTGTCGTGGGTTATCTCCGGCAAGGTGCGGATAAGGTGAAAGCAGGTGTTGAACACCTTTATGCCTGGGTGACGCTTCCCTTCTTTGTCTTCCCAACCTTGCAGCCGCAGGCGGATTTCCTCGCCCACCTGCTCACGGCCTTTGACAGACGGGTTAAACATCATGCATCCGTTGTCCATCAGCACTCTGTTTATCTCCTCCGCTATACTCGGCGCTCCTGTGTCCTGTTTGCCCCAGCAGGCATTATCTAGCACGGCATATCTAATCAAGCGCTTGTCGGCGCTCTCAGAATCGGCTATGCGTTGAGCAACGAGCGTGCTAGGCTCTTTAGTACCCACGTTAGCCTTACCGCCGTAGCCGTAAAGCTCTCTATATACATACATAACGCCGTCATAGTCCACCGCTATCCAATAACACGCATAAGGATGATAGCTGCCCCAGTCCATGCAGCGGAAGCGCATCCAGCCGTCGGGGATTTTAAAAGGCTTGATAACGTGCAGGTTCTCGCTCCAATTATTAAAATATTGGCCGCCAAGCAGGCCCCATTCACCTACATTTATTGTTACGAGTAAGCCGTTTCCGCTTACTCTCTCATAGTTTCCTATGAGGTCAGACTATATCTTAGTGCATTTAGCACTCCTGCTGTTTCAAACTCACTTGAGCCTTACTCTACTAACTTCAAATAAAAAAGCACCACCTTTTCAGACAGTGCTTTTTTTATTTGGTTTTCGATAGTCGTTACACTCAGTTTTTATACTTCCAATAGTAGCCGCCAGAAGTTTTCGCTCTACCCTTAAGAACTCCCCTTATAGCACAATCATTACCGCCAATAGCTCTAGCAGCTTCATATGCGCTGCTAAACTCTCTTATTTCGCCAGTAATAACATTTGTTCCTATAATCGGTTTTGTTCTACTAGGTTTTGCAAGTCCAGTACGATAAGCGTGGAAAGAGTTTTCACTACAAGTACACCACTCAAGATTGGTAACGCAATTGTTATCTCTGTTCCCATCCTTATGGTTTATCTGCGGTTTCCCTTCGGGATTAGGGATAAACGCTTCTGCAACCAACCTATGTATCATCTTTACTGTTCGCTTGTTATCTTTCCACAACTCAACGTGATACATTGGTTTTGGATGGCGTTCCGTAATTTTTGATGATATAAGAGTTAGGATTCTTTCATGTGTTGTCTGCGTTTTGCCGCTCTTTTCATACTTAATCGTTCTCTTTACAGACTTAACTTTGCCTGTGTTTGATACTTCATAAAGTCCTTCAAAGCCTTTTATCGGTTTCCATTGTTCTTTCATTTTTATCACCCCATATTATTATAGCATATGTATTATGGGGATTTGTGAAATATATAAAAACTTAGCTCGGTATTGCCCTCGACTTTACGTTAGGGCTTTCACCGAATTAAGCAGGTTTTACACGCGCTAGGTTTTTTAGGTCAACGCGTACACACGATAACCTTCTGGATCTCTTTCTCTGCGCCGTTCCATGCGCATTTTATATTGAGCATCGACAAATAGGTTATCCTTAAATGTTGACGTATGCGCAAGCACGTTAACGTCTGGCGTGTCGAAAAATTTTCCTTTAAGCCAATGTGTCGACGATACCGGGTTGAACGTGGCTATCATCTGATAATAGAGGTTGGGGTTATCCAGCTTACCGCGCAGGCGGTCATCAAGAATATCAAAATCTTCCTCCGTCAGCTCCGTAGCTTCCTCAGCCCATATCCACGTCAGCTTACCTTTGTCACTCGTGATTGACTTAACTTTCTCACGCTGTCTATCGTCCTTCATTCCTCTAAAGATAACGCTGTTGCCTGTGTCAAGGCACGTCAGCCTTAGCGGGGACTCTCTCACGCTCCAATGGCGCTCCCATGCATCACCGAAGATACGGAAGATGGCCGTCTTAAGCTCCGCGAACGTGCTGTCCCTGTTACTCTCGTCTATCTTTCTGACGCACAGCAGGTTAGCTCCTTTAAATTCCTGGCTGCTTAGCTTTAGGATAAGTTGTTGAGCTATGTTAACGCTCTTGCCGCTGCCAGCTGAACCTTTTAACACAACATAGCGTTGGCGGCTCTCGTTGACTCTGCGGAATATCGGGTTAAAATATATCTTCCTTCTATTCTCCATCGTCTGCCTCCGGCGCTCCGTATATCGGTTCTATGATTAGCGTTTGACTGCCACCGCTCTGCTCCGCAGGCTTAGCGACATCAAGAATACGTTGCAGCTCCTTCGCTGCCGCCAGCCTGTCCTTTAACTGAGCGTCAAGCCCAAATTGATCCTTAACCTCTCCTCGCATTGTCGCTGAGAGGAAGCGGAGAACCTCATCGCCGTCTGCTACAAGCTTTCGTTCTGCTTCGGTTCTCTCTCTAGGCTCTGCGGCTGTCTTAATTCGTTCTTCAATATATGCTTTAATCTTAAGGTTCTTTAAGAGTTGATTCGCCTGCACTCCAGCTGTCTTCTTGCTATAACCTGCTATTTCTGCGGCTTCCTTGGCGTTGCTTCTGCCCAGCTTAATGACGTAGTCGGCGAATTTCTTCTGTCTCTCGTTTAACTCAGCAGGTGTTGCTCTTGACTCGTCTGCCATTCCTGGTCACCTGCTTCCATTTAGCCGCCAGCGCTAACACAATCTCAACCTCGCTAAACGTGGTCAGCTCAACCACTTTAACTCGTTCATGCTGCGTAGATTTCGGCTTAGGATTATTCGCATTATATTCTTCGGTCGGCACGCTTTTCGATAACGTCAGCGACTGCACCTTCTTGTGCAATTTATCCGACCACACCTGCCGACGATCCAACATATAAATTTCGCCTTGACTTTCCAAAGCCTGCATCAATTTGTTTATCTTAAGCCCAAATCTACCCATAATGACACGTCCTTTGCTGTTGGTGTCCTGCCAACGTAGGAGGGTTGCCGCTGGCAGGATGTTGGCCCGCTGTCCCTGCGGTCACCAAATAAAAAACGCCGCCTGTGACAGCGACGTTGATTAGCTTGTCGGCGGGGAGTGATTCCGCCGACTGAATATGAGAAAAGAGGGTGAAAAATTATATGAACAAAGCAAAAAGACACCGAGTTTTTCGCTCGATGTCTTTTTTATAATTCTTCACTATTTATTATACTACGTATAATATCCTGCGTCAATTCTAGAATTTAGAGGACGTACAGCAGAAAATATTCCACCCCATCTACCGTTACGCTGCGTGCGTCAAGCTCTTTTTTCGCGTCCTCTGCAGAAAGCAACTCGCCTTCGCCGTCGCGCAGATCGTTATCTTTAATGTACTGCGCCCACTCACTAGCTTTTATTGCCTCGCTGCCGTTCTTGATATGGCGCTCAGCTTCAGCCTTAGTGCAGTTATCGGCCATAAACAGCTCTACCAATTTTTTCATTTCCATGATCCTTCCTTTCGTCAGCCACCGTAGCTGCCGTTACCCAACACAGCTTTTCTGCCGGTGTTTTTCTCCCATTCGCGCCAGCCGTCTTCGTAGGCGAAGCGTTTCGCCCAAATCGGATGTTGAGCCTTCTTGTAAGCCTCCAAGGCTTTAGCAACCGTGCAACCGTTGTATGTTGCGTATGCCCGCAGTTTAGCGTTTAGCGTGGTGCCGGCGTGAGGTCTGTTGAGGACAACGCGAGGAATGGTGAGCCCATCTACCTCTTTGACAACGAATTTCGCCTTCATGATTCCCCCTCCTTAATCTTCGGCTACGGCTTTAAGATAAAGTTTGCGCGGCGTATTTCCGCTACAATCTACAATGTACGGGACAGCAGTTTCACCTTTATGCTCGGTGAAGATTTCGCTAGCCAATGTGATTCGCCCGTCTGGCCATTCAATCGCTTTGCTTTCGTCCTGCATCGTCACTTCCTTGAACCCTTTGGGAAGCACGATTTCCATTTCATCGTGGATTTCAGCAGGAACAGTAGCGTATGTGCCAGATTTCCAAATGCCATTATAATTTAAAAACATTTTCATTTTGTTGACCTCCTTTGCTTTGTTGACTCTAGTATACACTATTGGTGTCCAATAGTCAAGTTTTTTTCAGCACTATTTTTTAATTTTTTCTTTTGGTTTCCATTTATCCAACAGAGGCTTATAATATTTTTCTTCAGCGGCTTTTCTGGCGGCAGCTGCCTGCTCTAATGTACCATACATGCCAAGGTAATGGGTTTTGCCTTGGAAGCATATGCTGGCTTCCCATTTGCCTTTTTTTGATTTGTAGCTTACGCCACGGACGCCGCTGGTATTGCGTTTGCTGGGCTTGCTGTCCTTAATCAGCAGCAGGTTTGTACCGTCGACCCGGTTGGCCTCCGTTATTTTGCAGAGGTGCTCTGCGGTAGCGTTACACCCGCAGCTGGTGATGTTGCCCAACAGCAGATGTGCTTTGTTGACAATTTTAATGTTGCCGCAATCGCATTGCGCTTTGACGCGTCCTCCATGCAGCTCCTCGATAACAACGAGCTTGCCAAAACGCTCGCCAACATGGCTCTTTAAAATGTCTGTGCGCTTACGCCCGCGGCGGATGCAGCCACATGATTTTACCTTGCCGCTGACGATATTGGAGCGGTTACAGGTCTTGACGGTTCCGCAATCACAGCGGACCTTAACCACACCGCCGCCACTGTCCTCTATTATGGTCAGCATGTTAAATTTCTGGCCGGTCATATCGTTGTGCATCTATTCGCTAAGCCTTCTTTCTAATGATGATTTTCTCGCCGTCAAACGTCAGTTCCAGCTCTCTATCTTCCTCGCTGACTCCTAGCTCCTTTATCCATGCTGACGGCAGTGTAGTTCTGTACGTCTTGCTGCCTGCACCGGAGTTACCGCCTGCCTTGTTGATAAGGCAACGTAGGATTCTTGTTTCGTTCATAATCTTTCCTCCTTTTTCCCATTATTGTACCATATTGGTGTCCAATAAGCAACAAAAAAATAGCGGGAATTTCTCCCCGCTATCTTCCCCGCTTCGGTGGTATCAGCTTCAATCCTGCCGCTAGGCCTTCGGCGTATGTAAATATATCACTCAGCATGACATAATATGTAGCCTGGCTGATGCCCATTATCTCTACAATATCATTTCTAAGCAGGCTCTCGCTGTATTTGAGCTTAATCAGTTCACCCTGCGGCTTATCTGCGTAATGCTCTTTAGTCCAGTGAGCGGCTTTAAGCCATTGCAACGGCCGCTTAATGGTCATAACGTTACGCATATCATTAACATATGCGCCATACTCAACCTCTACGCACGGAACGTCAGATACGTTATGTATCGCTTTCTGAGCCGTAGGATCGCTAACTCGGCAGTGTCCTCCGCCGCCTGTGACTACTCCGCCGTTGTCTAAGCGTTTCTCCGCTATCGCGCGGCGAATATCTTCCTCGTGCTGCCAGCAGAATTCAATCATTCGCTTAACATTAATCATGTTCTATACCTCTTCAAAAATCATGTCCGGATGTTTGTATAAAAGCATCTTCCGTTTGATACGATATACGTCGGTCTTGTCACCCTTCACATCAACAACAACGGTGCGGCCGTCCTTGTATTTGACAACAAAGTCAGCGATGTATTTAATGGCTCTCTCCGTCTTTCCGGAGTGCTTAAACTTCGGTTGGAGTTCAAACGTCACCTGCCGTTCAAACTCTATGACTTCTCCCGCCATTCTTAACATCTTCAGCTCGCAGTAATAGTCGCCCTCGCGCTGGCTGTCAAAGGTTATACCGTCGATAACCACTTTCCGATTATGATATTTTCCCCACGCCATTAGAACGGTATCTCCTCATTAAACGGAACCTGTTGCCCAAAGCTTTCCATGCCTTGCGGTTCTCCCTGGGTGCCGTGCTGTTCCTTCCGTTCGATGAATTCGAAACGTCCGCACACAACCTCTGTTGCCGTGCGTTTATTGCCGTTCTTGTCGGTGTATGGTCTAATCTGCAAACGGCCTTCCACCAACACACGCTGTCCCTTATGCACGCTGTTCCCTAATGTTTCGGCGCTCTTCCCCCAGATTGTGCAATTGATAAAATCTGCCTCGCGCTTGCCGTCCTCACCGGTGTAAGGTCTGTCTACAGCCAGCGAGAAACTCGCTACAACCTTACCGGTCGAAGTATATCTGACTTCTGCGTCCTTTGTCATTCTGCCCAACAAAACAATGCTATTCATGTTAATCCTCCATTTCCTTCGGTTCAGATGTTGCTGTCGCCTTGAGCAACTGCTCCTCCATACTATCACGTTGATAACGGCACAAAGCGGCAACGCTATCTCTATGTGCTTGCATCATTTCTTCTTTTGTTCTTGAAATTTCCACCATATACAAGCCAATCAGACTGTATACGGCAATGTCTTTCAGACTTTCGGTGATTTTATCACCGTGAATATCATGGGTATAAACAAAAGCGATATGCTTTGCCATATACGCTTTCAGCTCCTCAAACATTCCCTCTGCATCATCGCCGTGTCCATTCAGAAGCGCGCCGCGGCGGAAATTGGCAAGCTCATCTGCGCCGGAAGAATACTGCTCATGTTTCTTTTGGAACAATTCCCCCAATTCGCCAAGCTGGCTACACATAAATTTGCTTAAACCTTTACTCATATTTTGGTACCTCCTTCACATAATCCACATAATAGACCGCCTTAAAATCTTCCGGCGCTTCCGCTTCTGCCTTAACCTGCGCTGCATCAGCGTTATCTGCCTCAACGCAGGTTTGCAGATCCATATCGGAGAAAGCGATACTCTTCCAGGTTACAAGATACTTCATTTTCTCGCTTCCCTTTCCTGTTTAATCGCTTCCAGCATCGGCCGTTGAAACTCGCAGTCATCATCAAACTTAACCTTCCCGTCCCCATCTCTGCGCATCTCCATCAGCTCGAAGTTCCATTCAAGGTCGCGTTCCATTTGCGCCAGCATCCAGTCCGGGAAGCGGTGAAGATTTGTCACCAATTCGCTTTGGATAGCCGATAAGCTTTGTGTGCCTATCCTGTGTACGGCATACCGAAAGGCAAATAGCATCACAGTCAGTTTAGCGTCGTTCGTTCTTGTTCGCCCTCCCCGTCATTTTCATGAAGCATCTCTTCTGCAAATGCGAAAAAAAGCTCCAATTCTTCGATAGCTGCTTCCTCACCGCGATTTCTGCGCATTCCATTGCCCATCTCAGCTATGAGGTGAGCCAAACAACATCTAAGTATTCTGTAGTTGCCGGAAATGCCCAAAGTGATGGTTTCGCCATCCTCGTTTCCATAGGCAGCCACGAACGGTACATTGCTTTGCTTCAACAATTCATACGCCTTTTTGGCTTTCTTGTGGTCAATCATTTTTATTCCTCCTTCAAGCCGCCGCGCCCTAGGGCTTAATTAACTGTCCTTATAATTTTTCTGCCACAGTAAGGGCAGTATTTATAGTCAGCATCCGCATCCAAAAAACTAACTTTGCATGATAAGCATCTATATCTGCTTACGGATAGAGGATAGTTGACAGATACTTCATAAAGATATTTAACCGTTGTTTTTTTCATTTTTTCACCTCTCTAAACTTTTTCAAAGGACATTTTGTCCCCAGCTACAACTTTTTCAAGGGAGTTTTAGAAGGGAAAAGTGCAACCTGTTGCAAAAATCTCTTTTATAACTCCCATCTGCCACCGCCAATCATCCGTATAGTATTGCCTACGAGGCTTTATTACCTTGATTTGGTCGGTCACTATGTAGAAGCGGTCGATACGTCTATAACAAATGACTGTTGTTTTCATCCTCCCTTCTGTTTTCATCGTTGTCTCACCCGCTTTTTGGCAAACAGTCTCAGATAATGTATGTAGCCGTTATCAGTCAGTGGTTTAACTTCTTTACGCACTTTAGGCTTTAAAACTGTTGTGATTGGATGTCCATCTACAATTAAGCCTGCACCCTTTTCCTTGCACGTAGTCGTAATTTCATCCTCATGTTTGCTATAAAGCTCGTGCGGAACGAAATAGTATAAGCCTTTAACGTCTGGGTGGTCGTGATACTTAGTTTTCTTTTGGTCTGCTCTAAAATCCGAAATGCTGATTTTAATCTCAACTTCGTAAAGATAATTACCCTTGGTAATGTAAAGAAAGTCTGCTTCATAGCATCCAGAGTACCGGTCTTGCCGTTCTCCGCCGTCCCATACTTTCCAATACTGGTCCATTATGATATTTGGTCCGCAGTCTAAGCCACGCTCAATGCCGTATAAACGCCCTAAGCGTGACACAAGACTATCCTCGGTGTGTTTATCGCCATAATTCATTTAAAGCCTCCTACAGCCCACGCTTAACGCCTTCTTCTACAGCCACATCTTGCAATGCTCTTTCTGCTTCTGCACGAGAACGATATATCCACCCTGCTTTTAAAAGCGCGATTTCTTCAACTCTATTTTCCCAATGCCGCCACGTAACTGTCCATTTATCATTGCTACCAATGCAGAAACAAAATGTGTAGACCAATTCACCTTTCTTCGGTTTCCATGGCAACCTTATAATTTCTGCATCGCCATTGCACAGCATCACAAATTCAAACGGTTTCTCTACCCATTCTTCTTTGTCGATGCCTTTTCTCATCCAAACTCCGCCTCAGTGATTTGAAAAATATTGTCGCCGTTTGTATCAATCTTAAACTCTTCGCCCAGTTTCAGGCCAAGCATCTTACAGATTTTTGGGATTAGATTTTTAGCCATTATACGATTCACCTCCTAAATATTTACAGAAAAACGTCCAACGTGTCTTGCCTGTCTTATCGCCAGCAATCGGCTTGTACGGCAAGGCACAACGCAGAACTGCATGATGTGGAATATCCTCTTCATTCCACTTGAACAACAGCATTCCACCCGGTTTTAGCACTCTAAAACATTCAGCAAAAGCCTTATTCATCCACTCTTCCCATAGCAGCGGCAAATGTCCGTATTTCTGGGCAAGCCAGCTAGATTCACCGACCTGTACCAAGTGCGGTGGGTCGAAAATTACACAACTAAAAGTGTTGTCGTCGATACCTTTCATATCGGTTGCGTCCATCAGTTTGTCTGGTTGGATATGCAATTCTCGTCCATCGCAGAGCTTTGTGTGTAACTCTCTGATGTCGCCAAACATAACAACATCACTCTCTTTATCGTAATAAAACATCTTGCTCCCACAGCACGGGTCTAAGATAAACGGCTTAGTCATTATTTCTCTCCTTCTTCATTTTTTCTTGGCATTTAGGGCAACCAGTAAATCAACCACGGCGAAACAATCGGTTCATTCATTACTTACACCCCACAATCTTCCTACCGCACCAGCAGCAGTATGTCTGTCCAAACTCTTCAAACGTGCCGCCGCATTTTTCACAGCGGCAAATACCTGTCGCCCCTTCGTAGCGCTCTGTATACGTCACTACCGTTGTACGGTCAAGCTCATGCTTTAAAGCACGGATATGAGCCGTATAACAGTTGACATGGCTAAGAGCAATTCTTTTAACCGTGCTGCTCCACGTTGTATTCGCATGATATTTTTCTGCGCTTCTTTCGTACTTCAAATGCGCAATTTCTCTGTACAAATATTTCTGCTTCGTTGGCAGGCTACCCCACCATCTCTGACGTTCTAGAGTCATTACTCTTCCTCGCTTTCTTCGCCAGCAGTAAAGCCTTCTGCCTCCGCTTTATTGAGGCCTGCAACGAGGCTATACGCGGCTTCTAATGTATCTGCGTAAGAACCATAGTTGGTAAACGTCTCTTCGCTGCCATTCGCCATCTTAACGAGTACACTGTAACCGTTAATTAAGGCGAGAATTTTTACAGAACAAACGTGTTCCGGATTAATAAATGTGTTGTCATCAACCTTAATCAGCATCTTGCTCCACCTCCTTTTCAATCGCCGCACGGATAACAGCCATGGCCTTATGCAGATAATCAACATCGCCGCTAAGCAGCCATTCTTCCAGCTCTGCATTAACAGCCTTGATAATCTTTTCTTAATGTTCCATGTTCTTCAACCTCCTTTAATCGCTATCAACAAAGCAGCCGCAGCCTCCAATATCGAATAAGTCAATCTCCTTATGAGCTTCCACGTCCAATCGAAGTTGCCTTAATGTATAAGGCTTGGTAACGCCATTCGTAGTCTTTTTCATAAACGCTATATCCTTGCCTAATAACTCACGCATGGAATTTTCTTCCTGCTCTGCTCTTGCGTATCGGTCCGGCAACGCTTCAAGTAGTTTTGCGAAATGCCCTTGCCCCGCACGGCAGCAGAAGCCGCCGCAGTTATTATGCGCAAATCCCATAGCGTACAGTCTTGGCGGTTCTATGCCATCAGCCTTTAACACTTCAAGCATATCAACCTTGCTGAGATATGGTGCTTCACTCATTGGATATTCAACCTTGAACGGTGCCCAATTTTTCCTCGGTGCATTAAAACGATGTGTTTCCGTCCAATCCAATCCCAGATACAACTTAGTTTCTTCCGGCTCATAATTGCTGAAAATATAATCATGAGCTGTTTTCTGCTTTAGGATATGACTGCACGGCGCCAGCCTATTGTTCCCTAAAAATCTGCTATCCCGGTACACTTCAAAAGGTGTTCTTCCGTCAGCGATTTTTATCAGTTCAGCACCCAGCTTCTCTGCTGCTTCGTCGATAAATCTGTATAAATCTTCGTCCTCTATTTTCGTGTCGGTAAAAAGCAGGACAACGTTCTCTTTACCGACGTTTTCTGTAACTCGCTTAGCAGCGCAATAACTACACGCACCGCCGCTAAAAAATACTACGTGTTTCACTCACGCCAGCTCTTTCGTGTTTTATTACACATGAGCTGGGCACGCTAGTAAGCCACCCATACAGTAAGCTGATTAGACTAACTGCGCAGTTATCGCCAGCGTTTACGTTTATTCTTAGCACTCAATGCGGTGTTTCCAGGTAATCAACCTTTGAGCCTGTGCAGCTCGCCACCTCAACAACCCTTGTTAGGATGAGTGATTCGCGGTATTCTTTCTCTCCCTCGCTCCGCACTTCTTAAGCTCCAATCTTTTTTCACTTCTTATCCCCCAACACTAGCGCCAGCAAGCACAAGCCGTCATTCTTTGCTTCGGTATATCCTAAAAAGCCTTGCGGTTTGTCTTTAAGGATATAGCGGTTTGTCGCTTCTTCACGCTGATATTTACAAGTCTGTTCGTACAGTTTGCTGAGCTGATGCCAAGCGTTGCTGATACTACTTTGACTTGTCATACAAAGATTAAGCCATCCATACGCCTTTACAGCCTGCTCAATCTCCTTGCAACTAAATTCGGGTTTTTTGTAATTGCCAGCGATGTTCAACTGCCGCTCAATCTCATGCTGTGCTTCCGCCCACGACGGCAAGCGTTTCCCTGTATTCGTAGCGGTAAGGCTTCTTGCCGCTTCGATAATTTCACTAATCGTCGGCAGAAAGTGAGATTCATAGCGCAGTTTTTTACACGCTACACCGATAAGCTCCGCCGGAAAGTCCGCAAGGTCAGCGACGTAGATTTTCTGACGGTCTATGTCGCTGCTCTGTCCAAAAGCACCAAACAGCACAGCCATATGCTTCGCTATCTCGATACAGTTCTTTCTGTCCATGTCTACCACTCCATTCCCTCTAAGCCTGCAACAACAGCTTCAGCCGCCGCTGCAACATCATTCTTTTTCTTCGGTGCGTCTGTGGGTATATCATCCTCCCACCGCTTGCCGTCAAGAAAGTTCTCCGGATAAGGCACGTAGGTTTTGTCTGCCCATTGCCGTGTTTTACTGTACTTCTCAACAGCCTGCAAGATACGCTCATACAATTCTACGTCTACCGGAAGCGCGTTCCATGCAAGCTGTGCCTGGAATTGTTTCGCTTTTCTCGGATACATCAGCCAGAAGCGCTTGAAGTACTCGTTCTGTAACTGAGCCGTTTCAAGCGGTAAAGGTTGGCTGTTAAGGCGAGAGAGTAATTTCGGTTCTTCTCTCTCTCTCTGTTCTTGATTAAGTCTGTTATTATTTATATCTTTATTTATTTGTGTCGACTCTGCCTGTGTAGGGATTTCCTGCATAGGCTCTACCACCGTAGACGTTTCCTCGGTTGGTGCTTCTGCTTTAGGCTTTTGGGGTTCTTCGTAGAGTATATACTCCATGTCCCCCAGCTTACCTTCTGCGTTGCGTTTGCGTTGGCGTGACAGATAGCCTTGCTCCTCCAATTCATGTAAGCCGCTACGGATTGCGTCCAGCCCTTCACCTGCAATTTCGGATAAGCCTCTTACGCTAAACTCCCACCCCTCCGGCAGGCTCAACATGAGGATGAATAAGCCACGCGCTTTCAGCGATAAATTTGTATCTCTAATGATCGCATTAGACACAATGCTGAAGTTGTTGTTCTTAACAATGCGCATAATAGCCATTTACCCACCTCCTAGACAACCATTTGACGTATTTTTTAAATTGCTTTTTTCTTACTTTCATGCCAATCCTCCAACAGCAACGCCCTGTCAGCGTCGCTGATAACATCTATGCCGATGCCTTTCGCTTCATCAATGAGCCAGTCTATAAGCTGGCTCATCTCCTTTGTGTCGTATGCACTGCTGCCGTGGTAGCAGGCGAGAACAACATAACCAGGGTATCTGTGCTTCCCCATATTCTCGACTACCCAGCCTGTGCCGTGTGACTCCCAGTGCTCAGTGTACCGCTCAACCGCTTCTTCTCTTATGAGATTTGGCGTAAACGCTCCGATGCTCTTAATAGCTTGCCGGTACACTTCTTCTTTCGACGAACGTATCACTTTAGCTATCTCGGTACATAGTGCCCAGCAATAACTATTAGCGTTGTTGCTGCGTGTGTTTCGCTTTACCTTGACTTCAACAGTTAAGGTCTTGCCGCCATTGCAGGCCTGTTGCAATTTGCCTGCTTCAGCTATAGCAGATACCGGAATAGGAAGTTGCAAGCAACCATTGAAGTAATTGATACTCTTCGTTTCAAACTTCACAGATAATTCCTCCCGATTTTCTCCATCCACTCTTCCCGGCTATGTTTATCTTCATAGCAGGATTGTGCGAAACGTCTTAACCGCAAGTCGGTTTCTCTGTCATTGTGCGGGCTGAACCTTCCTTTATGGTGCTCATGGCACAGCCAGACTGTTAAGCCTAGTTTGTCTGAAATCTTTCTGCCAGCAGTGCCGAAGATAACGTGGTGACGCTCAAGGTTGAGCGTCGTGCCACACAAAAAGCACTCCTTTTCTGACTGAAGAATGCTTTTACTCATTTTTTTCCACTTTCTGGTGTCTTAAACACCGCATTATTAGCAACAACATTAAGAGGCTTAGCATTGGCAGCTTCCTTAATTTCTGCTGCGCTAAAATCTTCTTGCTGTTCTTTCATCTCGGGAATTTCTGCCTGTGCTGCTTCTATTAACTCTAAGCGTTCACGAATAGCATTATGTGCTAAGCTATAATTTGGAGCTTGCAACAACTGCTCTAACTGATCGTATGTTAACTCTACAATATCTGTCATACCATTACGGGTGCGCACATAAGCTTTCCCGTGTGCAAGCTTAACAAATTTGTTTTCCGTAATCTCTACGCCGTTATCGCACCATTGGCGAATCTTTTTACCGGTCTGCGGAGTAATTACTTCACACCAATCAACAAATAATCCGGTTCTGTCTTTTGTAGCAGCGGCCATATGACGCTCAACGCTAATGTCGAACATTACTGTAAACTCATATTCTAAGCCGTCTCGCTGAATAGGAGCTAATCCCATTTTTATCGGCATTTTTTTGCCTTTTTCATTTTCTACAATCTCATATGCCTGCTTGCTTCTCATGCAAACAATTACGTCCATTTTTGCTTGGAGAATTGCGTCAACAAGCTTATTTTGCTTCGGGGTAGCGTCCTTCCATGCAGTAAAGCTATTACCGCTTCTTGTTGTCGCTGCTTTCTTGTCGACAAAATCCAGGACGCCGCCTTCGCCTGCCCATGCATGAGACAAACTGTCAATGATCAAAACATTATATCCTGCTTGCTCTGCTTCGTGGATGTAATCGATATACTTTTCAGGCGTAAACGGTGCAGACATTGGAGCTACATCGTACTCGCACAGATTGCTGTACAACTCACCGCTACCGTTTTCCGTATCAATCATCGCAATCTTATCGCCTAGTCCTTGCGCTAACTGTAATGCACTGTAGGTTTTACCGCTGCCGCTAACACCGGTAATAGCAATTTTCAAAAACGCTTTTTTACGCTCTGCCTTTTTAAACAATCCCATAATTCGCTACTCCTTATTTGCTGTGAAATTCTGCATCGTTTTTGCCGGGGTTGGCAAAATCGGTAAAGTTAGTTGTTTCAACGTCAAAGCATAAGCCGTATCTCGCATCTGTTACAGCATTCATGCTACAACCTCCCCTCTTTCCTTCGCTTTTTTAAGCGATTCCATAAGGGACATTGTTGTTTCTCCGTCCCATTTGCAGCAGGCGTTGTATTGCCCCGGTTGACCCGGGTTATGGTGGCAAGTTGCCTGGAATTTACAATGGCTGCAATCCATATACTGATTCAGCCATTGTTTGGCTGTCAGTTTCGGCTGTTTGGCGTTCTTTCTCGCCGTCAGGTCAGCCATAAGCATTTTGGCTTCCTCGATAGAAATTCTTCCTTCACACATTTTTCATATCTCCTTTTCATGGAAGTGTGTTATAATGTGTGTAGGGTTTATGTGGCTGGCATTTTCCCCTACACGCTCTGCGGTTTCGTTGTGCCGCGGAGCTTATTTTTTTACCTCTTTTTCAAGAGGAATGATGATTGTTTGGCCTGCCTGCAATGTTTTGCCGTGCAGTTTGTTATGTTCTGCAATATCGTGCATAAGCTCACGGCAATCACGGTACTTATCCTGTTGGTCCATGTAACGCCCGGTAATCTCCCACAGCGTCTGTCCTTCGCCTACGGTGTAGGCAACCAACGTTTGCTTATAACTAGGGAACAAAAAACCATGTGCTCTAGCAGCCAGCTTTGCAGCGCTGTCACCGGTCAGAAAGACAAGACCAGCAAGCAGAATAACAGTGATAATAAAAGCCTTAGTAGTCTTACTCATTCATACCTCCACACTCTGCCGCCAAGTCAGCAGGTTCAATCCCCATATAAGCGGCAAATTTTGCGGGGCTGATATGATAAGCCCAACTCTTTTTACTGCTCGCGTGAATAGCCACGCCGAACGGTAACGCGCCACTACGCAGGCCCATACGCACAAACATCTCGCTTTTTTGCATGAGCCGTGCGGCCGTTTTAATAGGAACGTTTCCAAGCATTTCTATTTCCTCCTTTTCATAAAATGTATCTGTTGTTTTTACACAACAGGTTTTGCAAAAAAAATACTATCAACTCTCGTCTTTAACGCTTTTGCTATCTTTTGAGCAACCAGTACAGACGGAATTGCGTTGCCGTTTTCTATTTCAGCAAGGTGAGTACGGCTAATATTAGCCTTTTTAGCAAGTTCTTCTTGCGTTAAGCAGGCTTTTTTCCGACGCTCTTTGATTGAATTTTGCATTTCGACCACCTCTCTGTTGTTGTTTTTGATTTACATATCTATTGTAGTATATTCTTTACGTTTTGTCAAGTATAAACAACGCAAATTTCTTTGCTTTTTTGTCAAGCATAGATTACAATATAGCCAAGGAGTGGTAATTATGATTGACAAACTTTCGGAATTTGTAAGGAAGAAGCGCGGCAACTTGTCATTGCGCGAATTCGCCCAACAATGCGACGGTATTAGCCACACTCAGATTGATAGTATAGAGCGTGGTGTAGATCCCAGAACCGGCAAACCTGTACGCCCGACAATAGAAACATTATCGAAAATCTCAAAAGGCACTGGAGCAAGTGTAGCTTATCTTGCTGCTTTAGCCAATGGTGACAATACCGATTGTCTTAGCTCATCTAAAGATACCGCTGAGCTACTTGATTTATTCAATAAGATGGACGATAAGCTTAAATTGCGTCTGCTAGGCGCTGCTTACAGTATTCTGGCAGAAGATAAAGTGAAGGATAGAACAGACTTAGAAAAACTTCGCTCATCAGTACAGTGATGCTATGCTACCGGCTATAAGTCGGCAACATAAATCTACATGAAAGGATGGTGGTTTGAATGGATAACGACGACGAGCTAGACATTTTTGACTATGCTTGCAAGTTGTTCCATAGTCTACCTACCACTACTCACAAACTGATGGCGATAGAAGCTATGGAATATATTTACAGTCGTCATAAGGGTTCCCCTTTTGCGATGACGGCGACGCACTAATACGTCGAAACAATCTACGTTTTGTAGGCAGCGAAAAAGCCCAGCATGATGCAGGGCAGGATGAATAGAATAAGTACTGCTCGGTCGGGATATTTATTCTAATCATCAAATGCATCCGGCTCGACCTTGGGGCGGATGCTAAACTATACGATATTTTTTGATGGGAAGTGGAAATTATGTTAGTAGGAGAATTTGGAAGAAAAGCAGCACCAGTAGTTTATACAACATCCGACGCTGGCGCAAAGTATCTCTACAAATATCTTTGCAGTATAGGTCAAGCTGATTGGGTAGATAATGTTATGTCTGAATATCTGCCGTTTAAATATGCCATTGCTTTGGAGGAAATTTACAATGCTGTTTCTAGCAGAAAAGATTATAACGATGTTTATAATTCATTATCATTTGAATTAAAGCAAGTAATGAGTAAAATGCCTTCATCAATGAACTATGGACATACTTATAGCAGTTTAACAAATTATATGAATGAATATGCTTTTAAAAAGCCTTTTGAAATGGCCTTTTTATTTCAAGTAAGAACAATTATAATCCCAACAAATGTTGCGAACGAACTATACAGAATCACTCGACAAGATGTTAATAACTCGTTTGCTCGTATTTCTAATGGTCAAAGTGCTAATGCTGGTTGCGGTTGTGCTTCTGCGGTAGCTTGCATGGCATTATTGGCTGTTATGATTTTATGTATAGTCGTTTTATGAGAGGGATAATTTATGTGGTTGGTAATTGTATTTTCCGTAATGTATGGGTTTGCTAAAAATTCTAATGGAAGAATATTTTTTGAACATCCAGGAATAGCAACCGGATTAAATGTTGCTCGATTTATTGCACTAATTTCTGTTATTGGGAATGCTCATATGGCAATGCCCGTTATCATTAAAGGTATTGTTAGTTTATATATAGCACAGTTCCTCGGTAAAGGTATATACAAGGTTATCTCTGGGAATTAAAGTAAAACAGCCCCTTCCAACATGGTCGAAATCGACTGGTTTGGAAGCGGCTGTTTTATCAATTCGTTGACTTCACCCAAACGAAGGAGATGTTATTTATGTTATCCCCAGTATGTGCATAAAATGCAACAACTGAAAAAGGAAGGAGCAACTAAACATGAAATTACCTAACGGATATGGTTCTGTTACAAAACTAACCGGGAACCGGCGGCGGCCGTATATGGTCCGCATTACAACGGGCTTTACCAATGACGGCCGTCAGCTTATGAAAATACTAGGCTACTATGCAAAGCGCACGGAAGCACTTAATGCCCTTGCCGAATACAATCAATCTCCCTATGATGTTGAAAGCGTGGGTTTGACGTTTGCCCAGGTACATGAGAGATGGGAAGCCGCAACCTACGTTGACGGCAAGGAAGAATCCAACCAATATAAGGCAGCGTACAAACGCTGCGCGCCGCTATGGAATATACCCTTCAAAGATATAAAGACTGCGCAATTTCAGCAGATCATAAATGACTGTGACAAAGGCTACGCCACCAAGAAAGCAATCCGAATCGTATGTAATCTGATGGCAAAGTATGCGCTTGCTAATGATATTATAGTAAAGAATTATGTTGAGCTTACCAGCCTGCCGCCGCAGGTTGAGAGCAGAATACATAATCCGCTGACACAAAAGGAGCTTGCTATATTATGGGAGAACAGCCAGGATATAAAAGTGCAAGCTGTGCTTATCCTCTGTTATACCGGTATGCGCCCCACTGAGTTAGTGAAAGTTGAGAAAGCGGACGTTGACTTTGAAAATAAATTCTTCGTTGGCGGCATGAAAACCGCGGCAGGCCGTGGCAGAAGAATCCCGATCGCTGATAAAATCTTCGACTTCTTCAAGGCTGCCTACGAACGCAGCACCGGCAAATGTATCTTCTCTGATGAGCGGGGAAAGAATATATCCTATGACGCGTACCGCAGTAAATATTGGGAACCGGTAATGAATATGTTTAAGATGGACCACTTGCCCGGTGACGGCCGTCACACCTGCGCAAGCTTACTTGATGATAAAGACGTAAATGTAAAAATCAAGAAATTAATTCTGGGGCACGCCAGCTCCGATGTAACGGAAAGGGTTTACACTCATAAGACGTTGGAACAACTGTTAGAGGCTATTAATTCAATATAGTTTGTTACATACGTGATACATACCCGTTACATACCTGTTACATACGTAGCTTATTTTCCGTGAGCTATGGACACTTTTTGAAAATAACGAAGGCAAAGAAAAATCCCACAACCTGCATGGTTATGGGATTTTCTTGCGATTTGTGATTGATTGAGATAGCCTTCTCTATTAACGTTTGGTAAATTGAGCACCCTTATTTTAAGCCATTCTTTACGCTATTTGTTACATACCTGTCACATACGATATGTACTTTATATGTGTTCATATCACTTTTTAGGCTTACAGTTATGCTTCCATCTGCGCAAGCCACAAGTCAAACACCTTGCCTTCCGGTGCGTCGGGATCGTGCATATAGGCTTTTGCTACACGGATATACATATTGATGTCGCTGCCGTAAATCTCGGAGTAGTCGGAGTAGAGCATATTCATGACATAGTACCAATCAGCTTTTTGTGTTATGCCTTGCTGGTCTGCGAGCTGACTTGTCTGTTCATATGTCCAATGCTCACCGCACGTGCCGTCAACATTCTTCATTCTGGAAACAGCTTTCTTCGCTAGATGCTCGTCAAAATGCGGACCATAAGCTACACAATGCAGTTTATAAGCGGTGTCCCAAAACAGCCTCGGGCAGCGGCCGCGGATTTCCTCCAACGCTTCACAAACTATTTCTTCCATCTCTTCTATCTTTACTGGGTCGGCGCTTACCTTCTCCCAATATTTCTTTAGTTTGTGCATAACGTCGCCCCCTTACGCCATTTTTACAACGCTCAAAGATACATTGCTAATAGTACCTGCCGCCGTAGCCTGCACCTGCAATGCAGCATTGTTATCAATCACACAGCAACTAGGCAATACTCTAAGTAATGTAGCAAAGGAGATATTATATGTATCGCCTGTTGCACCTGTAACTGTTGCTTCTGCTCCCGGTACTGCTACACCATTACGAAGAAGCTTTAATCCAATATCACCTGCCGCAGTCGGGGTAATATCAGCGTTCAAAGTCACAAGGTAAAGTCCCTGGATAAGGTTAACGCTTGTGCTTCCTGCCGGATGCTTAATAGATACGCCAGTCAGAAGATTGTTAGTAGGGAAGCCAACAAAGCCGTTCGCTGCAACAGTCTGCGCCGCCGTTGCAACAGTTGTTAATGCAGATTTTTGGTTGCAAATCATTTGTTTTCACCTCTTTATTAAAGCAATAGGGACGGACTGCACCGTCCCTTGCAGTGCAGTTAATGCACATAACTTATTATTTTCAGCCTGCGTTATAAGTACAGCCACAAGCACCGGCTACATTAGCAGCAATGCTTTGATACGGGCTATTTGTAATATAAGCCGGTTGCGGATAAGGTCTTAATGTACCGATAAGATTTGCACTCTGCGCCTGTTGAGATAATTGGAAGTTTGCAGTCTGCAAGTCGCGGTCACGGTCTGCAAGTTTATCTCTCAAATCTTGAATCTGGTTAGCTACCATAATTGCCCTAGTCTTTTCTCCGTCCTCTTTGACAGCGTTAACGATAGCGCAAGTGTTTTGAGCATTTTCGTAACGTACTGCGTCAATATTTCTGTTAGTTTCGCAGCAGCATTGCTGTTGAGCAAAACGATTTTCGGAAAGCTGACTGCCTAACTGATAGCCGGTCTGCATAATGTCACGTTGTACACCATTAAAACCATTCAGCATAGTGCTGTTCTGAGCGTAGAAGCCGTCGCACAAGCCGTTCTGAACGCCACGAATGCCTTCTTTAATATCCTGCATAGAGAATTGGTCTGCAATTTGATCGCGTGTCATGCTGCCATTTGCAAAAATTTCAGCACCCATATTGCCGCGGTTATTCCAATTACCGCCCCAGCCACCCATAAGAGCGAACAGGACAATAATCCACATAAACCACATACCGCCGCCCCAGCAGTCACCGTAGTTGTTGTTTCGATTCATATCCATTACCGGAACAATGTTTGCACCTTCCATGATAAAATTTCACCTCCAGGAATTATATGTAAAGCTCATTGCGCGCATTAGAGCTTTAAACCGAATTGACTTAAAAACTGAGTAAACTGCTCGTCACTCATGCCGCGCTGCCTTGCAAGGTTGCGTACAGTTTCTTTTAACTGCACTTCATTCTTCCCTTGCCCCATTTGCATTGCACGGCTCATCATAGGATTCTGCTGTGCTAATTGTGTAAGCATCATCATAGGATTACCGCTGTTCTGTAACATTGCCATTATCTGCATCGGGTTCATGGTTCATCCCTCCAATCTGCTTTTCCAATCTGTCCACACGTTCTACTAATCTATCTACAATGTTTTGTTCAGCATATGCAGGCTGTTTCTGCGAATTATTTATTTCGTATATTCTGAAAATAGGCAGGCCGTCTAAGCCTATAAGCTTTTCATAAACCTTGCCCTCTGCCGGGCACGGGAAGAAAGTGCTTGTTCCGTCCAGGTCAATTTGAGCTGCCTTTGCTTCATCCATGCCAGTAACAATTCTGCCTTTTAATGTCATAGGCATAGGCTGCTGCATAGTTGGTTGGTACATCTGCTGCTGTTGTTGCTGCAAATAATTCAGCCGTTGCTGCATCTGCGGTGTTGCACCCATATAAGGGTTATATTGTCCGTACATACTTATCACCTCACTTATAGTTTAGTTGATTTTTAGCAAAACAATCCCTATATGTTCCCTATATATTCCCTATAAAAAGCTTGTAAATTGAGCTCGGATGTGGCATAATAACAGCGTGTGGGGGTGTTATTATTAACATCCTAACTCTAAGCACTTCATTGATTGCGCCAACAATCTTTGAAGTGCTTTTTTCATTTGCGCATAAAAAAAGAACCGCCCTAAAGGGCGGCTCTCTGCACTCAAAGGAATGATAATACATTTGTGATTTGTCTGTACGCAGTATTAAGTTCCTTGTCTACCGTTTTAACAGATACATTCATCTGCATGGCTATCTGATAATTAGTCATGCCTTTCGTGAACTTAAGCTCACAAATTTCTATCTGCCGTGGGGTTATCTTTGCTTCTTCCAATACCGCGCTGAAAGAACGCCGCGTTGATGTTTGCAACCAGTCGCGCGTGTTCTTCAGCTGTATATTCATTTTGTATCACCTACTTGTCACGATAAAAGCAATAGTTGTAATTGCCCACCCTACAAGGGCGGCGCAAATAAGTTTTCTTTGAAAAGCAATAGTATCGACATAGCCAGTCAGCAGCATTGTAATAATGCCTGCCGGTAATTGTTCCTTTTCATCCATCGTAACACCATCCAATAATTTTATTTTGCTTTAATTCTTCATTGCAGCATACAGTGCACACGTTGCTATCACATAAGCAATGTTGCGCTGTTTTTTAATGCGCTTCTGTTTTAACTTGTACTCTTTTTCCAGCTCCGTCAAGGATGCGTTCGCATTCGTCAATAAGCTCTCCTGCTCTTTGACTTTGATTTTCAGCGTCAGACAAAGACTGCTCAGCTCGTCCGACTTCTTCTCTAGCTCCGCTAACTTCTTGTCTGATGCTCCCAGCTGTCCCTTCGATTGCGTCAGCAGTTTTCTGTAATTCTCGTTGATTGTTTTTAGCTCCGTCAAGTTGTTTTTGAGTCTGCTGTATTGTTGCTCCGTCAGAACGTACTCCATTGGTTCGTCCGAATACCGGGGAGAACCAGCCAAAGCAGTTAGCGGCATAAAAAATACCGCAAGCGACACACACGCCAGCGGCAAAAGCAATGACAATTTTAGTTTTTCTTGTTTTCTCATTCTCCATTATAACCTCTTAGCAATACTAATATTTGTAAAATATAATAAACCTCGTCAGACGCACAAATTTCGCCTACAAGCGATTTTAGATTTCACCACGATAAATCATAAGCGGCACTATTTTAAAAACGCTTATAGGCGATGCAATTTGTGTGTGATTTTCGTTCAAAATCGTTAACTTATAGCCTACTTGTAAGATAGAGATTCAGGATATTTTAAAGAGCAAAATAATGATGTAACGTGCCAAGAGTAAAGCCTATAATGAGGCCAACCAAAAACTTTTTGTCAAGCACAAACATTTTCAGTTCTTCCATTGTATCACCTCCAGTCATTGTAGAATGTGTCACCGGCTGTTACGCAAATAAAAATACCAGAAAATGCTACGCGTATAGGAGAGGGAATAACTAAACCTCTTGTCGGTGACTATATCTAAAGCATGAGCTTTAAATCATCTTCCATTGCCAGCTTCACCATAGGCAGGAACGCCATAAGGCGTGGTTAAATCAATGCCAGCAACATACTCATAAGTAGTTTGCGCTCTGTTGGCATAACCTGCTCTATACAGTTCGCCAACATCAGCAGCAATCCAATAATAATTTTTAAAGAGTTTATAGAGTGCCTCCAGACTGCGCAGGTCGACGTGCATATATCTGTTAGCCAGGAATCGTTTAACTACCCAAGTAGATGTAGGGCACCACATACCGGCATAGATAATGCAGCGTGTATCATCCAACGTCGGCACCTGCTGAAGCACCTCGACATATTGCATGCAGTCACGTGATAATTGATCTAATTGTGCCTGTTGCCCTGCGTCGCTTCTCAACAGCTCTTTAAGCATCGGCAGTTCGCCGCTTGCCTTAATATCAATGTAGGTGCGGTCTGCGTACTCTGTGCCGCCGGGGATAGCCTTTAAAAGCTCGTTGGCTCTGTTGCCTTCCCATTGTGACACACCGATTGACGGATAATCATAAGCGGTAGACTTTGCCACACTGTCATAGCCGCCTTCGATGCCGGTGTTAATCAATCCTTTTGCAATTTCTCTTGCAAGGCTCTTATTCCAATCGCTCATTATTTCGTTCCTCACTTCTTACCTTAAACATTCTTGTTTCAATAGCCTTATTGCCTAACTGCACAAGCAGCAGCGTAACCATACCAAGTGTACAACTCTCGTAGCCGCTCCAGGGTTTGGCAAAAAAAGCAAGCCATAAAGTAACTAATACCCAGACAATAAAACCTACAACAGCGCAGATTCTGCCTACGCTATAAGCGTTGTCATTCTTTTTCAACATATTAATCAGTTTACGCATTATCTCACTTCCTCAAATAGAAAAGCCGTGCTGTTTTTAGCACGGCTTTCATTATTTAGTTTTTACATTCCTTACAGTCTTTACATCTGTGTTCCAGCTCTTTCAGTCTTTCGTTCTGCTCGTCATTCTCGTTGAACAAGGTTTTCACCTGTTCTTCAACACGTGCATGACGCTGTTCCAATGCCTGGATAGCTTGCCTGTTCAACTTCATCTCTACTTTTAAATCGTCAATGCTCAGTTTCAGCTCGCTGATAGCGGTCTTTAACGGCTCAACGATACAGTAGGTGACAACCAAAGCTAAAAGGCTGATGACTGTACTATACCAGTTAAGGTCTAATTCCATTTGTGCACCTCAAGTTATTTATAAATATTTCCCCTGCAATTAGCTTAATCGAAATATTTTCCATACCTTGCGTTAGCTTGTTTTGCGATTTGGTTCATCTTCTCCTTACGCTTGTCAATCAATTCACGCTTGCGCTCCGGCGTTAAATTGCTGTGTGTGATTTTGTCTATATCCTTGCGGATTTTACTAATCATACTGCCTGCGCTGCGGATGCCTTTTACTGCGGCTTCCGGCTTGCCTTTAACTCCATAGCCTGCGTGCTGTCTATTTGCTTTATCTAGTATACCATAAAACTCGTTCATAGGTCTACTTAAATTAGCATCTGTCACATTGAAGTCACGCACAAACGGCAATTCACTGAAATGTTTCGCCGGCAGATTATTTGCTTTTGCGAACGGCTCGCCTGCCATACTCCACAACAATGCGCCCATAGTGCCTGTATAGCCACGTACAAGGTTATCAATCTTCATAGGCGATACTTTCAACGCACTGCCGATGCCTTTACTCAACTCGCTAGTGTAGTCATTATATTGTAACTCATCTGGCAGGCGTGAGTATTTATTGCCTACAAGCGGACGGCCTTTGAAGAATGAATAGTTTGCGCTCCACTCAATCAGCGGAAGAATTACGGTCGGCAGAACGCTAGGTATCATATTGCTGCTGAACGCTTTCAAGAAGTTGCTTACTGCATCCTTATCTTTGTCTGCTGCCTGTTGGAACAGTGCTTCAATGCCGCTGCCAAACAGAACGCCTGCTTCCTGCGGTTTGGGGATACGGATATTTCTGCCTAAGCACCAATAGTTATTCTTAATATCGGGGTCAAGGTCTTTGTACCAGTCCTCATCCCAGTTCATAGCCAGCAGAAGCAAACTCGGGAGAATAATGTACCCTGTAACCTTCATAGCAGTGCCCCACGGGTTTTCACGGAACAGTCTTACCATTTTATCGCCGCCTTGCAAGCAGGCATTGAAGAACGGTACTACTTGGTTTACTTGCTCGCCTATGCGTCCGCTACGTGAGAAGTCAAGCGTAACCTCTCTTGCGGCGCGTGCAGCTTCTTCCATGCTCAGGCCTTTTTGACGTGCCTTCATGTACTCGCCCATACGTGTAGAGGATTCGAAGAAATCACTTGTTGCTTCAAGTCTGCTGAATACTGCTTTCATAATCTCCCACGCACTAGCCGGTGTTTCGCCTGCCATAGCGTCAAGAGATTTGATTCTGCTTTTCTGTGAAGAATAGAAGTTGTATTCAGTAACGCCTGCCGCTTCAAACTCTGCTCTCATTGCTGGGTCTTTCGCTAATGCTATTGCACCACGAATAGTGTCTACAATAGGGATAAAGCCGTTTTTACTTGAAACGCCTGCAAAGACAGTATCACGCAGGACGTTACGCAGGATAAAACTCGGCGACATTGTAGCGCCCGTTCTGAGCATACGTGCGGCGGTTCTTGCTACGCCAAAAGCTAAGTTTGCAGCTGGCAAGTTATATCCAACAATAGGGCCATACAAGTCTTGTGTAGTCTTGTATGCTTTCTTCTTGCCGTTAATCAGTACAGTGAATACGCAGTTCTTCGGGTCGGCGGTAGTGCCTGGTACTTCCTGTATCAGCTCATGCAGGTCTGCGGTTCTTGAATTCTCCACGGCCATTAAAGCAACCTTGTTGCGCTCTGCTCTGTTAAGCATTACCGCATAAGACTTCAAGATTGTTTCCAACGGATTCAGCACGCCGCGTTCGCTGCCTTCGATGTTGATTCGCTTAAGCGGAACAGATACGTTACCAATACCACGTCCGCCTTCTGTCAGTCCGCCGATAAAGCTGTCTGCTGCGGCAGTGTCGGAGAAGTCACGCAGTAACGGACAGTATTTTCTATACTTGGTACGCAAGGTTTTCGCCAGATCATGGCTGAATACTTCTGCGTCCTCCATGATAGAAATTACATTATCGTTGACTTTGTAGAAAATATCAGCGGCAGCCTTAAACTGTTGCGGAGCTTTCTTCACAAATTCTTGGCACTCCTGCTCAGTCAAGCCTTTAGGGAATTTATAGGTCTTGCCCTCGGCTCTTGCAAGTTGCGCCATTTCTAAGCAACGTTCCGCACCTAAGTATGCGCCTAAAGCGTTTACCCAGTTATCAAAGCCGTTCTCTGCAAGATATTTCGGATAAGCCTTGTCCATTTGCTTTTTGTCGATTTTCTCTAACGCCATAGCAAGTGTGACATTATACTTCATCTTAACATTCTTCAAATGCTGATTAGCCATTTTGACGTGCTGTGCAGTGCCCTCGGTCAACGCTTTCAGCATACCTGCGGTAGTAGCAGGCAGGCTCTGTACTTGGTCATACACGCTTAAGCCGCCTGTTGCTTTCGTCAGTGCGTCAAAGCCTTTCAGCGGATTGTTCTTGTCGAACCAATCTTGATAAAGAGATTTGCGGTGTTCTTTGAAGTAGTCTTTCACACTGTCTACTACGCCTTTACGCTCTGTATTGGTAAATGCGTTAGCGATTTTGTGCTTGGCAGGAGCGACGGAATACTTGACTTCTTGGCTGTTTGATGATACAGTATCACTTACAGAAGCAGTATTACCACTACCGGTTTCGGACGTATACTGAGGGCTGATTTCATCAGCATGACGTTTAGTGGTTGCTGCTTCTTTTTTATTCCACATAGTCTTAATTGCAAGCTGTTTTTTATCATTGCTTACAACTTCTACAACAGTATATTCGCCGTTGCTATTGGCTTTCATGAATCTAATGGATTCTCTGCCCTTGTCGGTAGTGCCTTTTTCTATTCTGTCGGGAGATTTGATAACATAAATAGCTTTTTCGATGTCTTCTTGCGTAAGCCCAATTTGCCGTTTATCCTTTTCATTCCCTACACCATGTCTGTTTTTGATGTGCCTTACATCTTCGCTGAACCATACATGAGTAAAGTTTTGAACATCCATGCCAGTAGCTTTTTTAATAGCTTCCGCTTCTGCATTACTTACTTTACCTAGCACCATTCGTAAATGTTTAGCTGGGTTCTTTAATGCTGCATTAATAAATTTCTTAATGTCCGCAGGAGTAATATTAAATTTAGGAGCTTCGCTTGCGCTATAAGTTTGCTGCTTCCACGCTTCGCCGCTCTCCAGTTTGCGGAAAATATTACCTTTGTTGTCGGCTTCGACGAACATCGTATACAACTTGTTGAGGAAGTCTTTTGCTTTCTGGAACAGTTTGCCAAACATCGAACCTTGTCCGCTCTGGCGCTTAATTGCCCATTCCTTATAAGCATCGGCGATTTCCTCGTCTACGCTGCGTCTGCTCTCTTTAGCTTTCTTTGCGAAAGCTTTATATAGAGCGGCTTTTTCTTTATCCGTCAAACACAAGTCCATAGCTGCGTGAAGCATTTCGTGGAACGCAGTGCCAACACGACTGTTGCGAGATACGCGGATAACGCCGTCGATGTTCTTGCCGTCTAGCTGTTCCCATCTACTCCAATAGCCTTCTGCTTCGCTGGCAGCGCGGTTATGAGCCTCGCCCGCTTTCTCCGCCTGACGTTCATTGAGTAAAATCTTCTCTTCAATAACAATACCTAAGCGCTTACCGTTAGGCATTGTAGCAATGTAGCTTCCGTCTTCCCGCTGCTCAAGCTCTGCGCCCGGCAGGGCTTTTTTGATTTCAGTTTCTACTTCTTCGCGGCTGCGAGTAGACGCTTCTTCGGATACGGAGTATTGAGTGTCGCCGGTCTGCTCGCTGCTCTTATTCAGCGCTTCTTCAATTTCCGCTGAACGTTTTCTTAAAGATTCGTACTCATCCGCATATTTGAACGGCTCGTTAATCTTTGCTTCCAACTGCTTCATTTCCTCTTTGCCGGTGACAATGATTCTATTTGCAGTTTCTAAAGCCTTGTCGGGTGCGTGCATAATAGCGTGCTCAATACTGCCTAATGTCGGCTCGCAGAAATAAGTATCTTCGCCTACAATTTCAGCACGAACAGTGTTTTCAGACGCTGTATATGCAGTTTTTCCGTCATTGCTCATGAACAGTTTACCGGCAGGAATAGCACGGAAGCGAATGTCAAAGCCGCCAGCTTTAGCTACAACGCCGCCCAACTCATTAGTATAATGGCTGGCAATACGTTCTAGTTCTGCTTTTGCATCGGTACGCTTAGTGTAGACGGTTTTGTTTCGGCCCATAACCATAGAGAAGTTATCGCCACTAATGTCTTTACGGTTTGCAATATCGGCTTTTGCTTTTTCCGCTTTGGCTTCCGCAACTTTGATGTTATTCGGTATAGCCGCCAAAACGCGCTTGTTCTTCTCTTGGTCACGACGATAATTTTCAGCAAGTGCTTCCATTTGCGTAAGTTTGGCGTTAACCATTACACGCTCTGCCATAAGCGGATTACCGCTGGCGAGTGCTTCAACTTCGGCAAAACTCAGAACTGTTGCGTCTGCATCTTCAAGACTGCGCTGTACAAGGTTGCCGCTCATAGCCTGGCCAATCATGGTAGCTTTATTTTTCAGTTTCTCCCACATATTAGCATCAAAGCTGCCCTTGGTTACGTAGTTGAAAATCTCGACTTCTTTATTTTCGTTGCCTTGGCGCAGAATACGTCCTTCGCGCTGCTCAATGTCGCGCGGTCGCCACGGTGCGTCAACGTGATGCTCTGCAACTAACTTGTTTTGAATATTAGTACCTGCGCCCATTTTTTCGGTAGAACCTATGAGCACGCGCACCTGCCCTTGACGGCAGCGCTCAAAAAGCTGCTCTTTCTGTACCTTGGTTTTTGCGTCATGAATAAAAGCGATTTGATTAGCAGGAATGCCCTTTTTGATTAAGCCTTTTTTGATTTCCGCATAGACAGTAATGTTACTATTGTCTTCTGCTTCTTCTTTTACTTCCGCTGTATCACTTTCATTGATTTTATCGCTTGCGCCTTTCGGTGTCGACAAATCGCAGAACACAAGCTGTACACCATTAACAGCGCTAGTTTCTTTGTACTTATCTGCAACGTGCTCGACTACCGCTTTTATTTTGCCGCCAGCTACAGATGCTGGAACGGACGGGTCAACCAATCGTATATCAAGTGATGCCTTACGCAGGTCGCCTGTAAGTTTCAGCATATTATCTTCTGTAGGGTCTACGGCTCTGTTATGAATTTTGGTAGCTCTTTCTTTTGCCGTTTCCTTAATGTAGCTCTCCAACGCACTATTAATTGGAATTTCTACTACGGTCGGCTTGCCGTTTTTCAGTTTAGGAATTTCAAGGTCTAAGTCCTCAATTTTCTTTACGTCAGCAACTTTACGGAACATTTTTACCAGTTCCGGCATATTGTTAAACTTCGTGAATTTATCAACAGTCCTGTATCCGCTGCCGTCAGGGGCTAACTCTGCCGTGGTTTCTCTAGTAGCAAATGTAGCAACCCAGTTGTCGAAGAACCCTAGATTTTTTTCTTGTAAACCTTTGTTATCCAGATAGCGCAACATAGTAAACATTTCTGCCATTGTGTTAGAAATAGGAGTACCAGTTGCAAATACCACGCCGCGCCCGTTGTTAGCGTTCATGAGATACTGCGTCTTCATGAACATATCCATAGAACGCTGGCTATTAGCTTGCGACATACCAGCGATATTGCGCATTTTAGTTGCGAAGTACAAATTCTTAAACTGGTCTGCTTCATCAACAAAAATCTGGTCAACGCCCAACTGTTCAAACGGTATTACAACGTCTTTCGCTTCCTCATTAACATTCTTCTTGAGTTTAGCTTCCAGATTCTTTTTCGTTGTTTCCAGCGTTTTAACAATAGCATTACCACTTTTGCCCTCGGTGGCGTTAATATCTAAAATTGCCTGCTCTACTTCTGCGATTTGCTGTTCATAGAAGCGGTTGTATGCTTCCGGCGACATAGGGATACGCTTAAAAATATTGTGGCTAATAATAATTCCGTCCCAGTCTTCCGTGGCAATTTTGCCCAAAACACTCTGACGCTTAGCGTTCTTCTCTGCCTTGCGCTCGGCTAATTTAGCCTTGCTCATTTTAGCTGCGCCAGCGATATTGACATCCGGCAGTGTATCGCTGCTGATTGTCAAAAGTTTAGCATTCGGATAAATGCGACGGAACTCATTCTCAAACTGCTGCAACATATGGTTGGGAATAACAAACATCGACTTATTCGCAAGGCCTAAACGCTTCAGCTCCATTGCCGCCGTCTGCATACTCCATGTTTTGCCTGCGCCTACGCAATGAGCCATAAGACAGGTGCCGTCTTGCAGAATACGCCAAACGACGTCTTTCTGGTGCTGCTTAAGCTGCGGTTCTGCCGTGCTGTAGCCGGGGAAGTTTAATGCGCTGCCATCATAGCTACGCAGTACCCAGTTATTGAAATTGCGATTGTAGTAAGCCAATAAACGGTTTGTACGTTCCTTGTCAGTCCAAAGCCATTTCTTAAATTCTTCTTGAATCTCGCGCAGTTTAGCTTGTGCTGCAATAGTCGCTTCTTTATCGGTATGAGTTTTCCCGTCTTCGTCCCTATACGTAACAGTCGGCGTACTTTGATTAAGTGCTGCTTCCAACAAGTCTTTTATATTCTTGTATTTCGTGCCCCATGTTTGCGTTGCATCAACGCCAGTTTTCATAAACTTAGCTCTGCCCCAGTCTACTTTCCATGTGCCGGCAGCAGGAATATAGTTGACATCCATGAGATAGAAATTATTTCCCAGCAGATGAGCCGCGAAACGTTGAATGTCGCTTGCAGGAATCCACGGTGCGCCCAGACTCACGGAAATATCTTCCGGTTCAAGGTCTTTAGGTTGAACTTTTTTTAACGCTTCAACATTCTTTTTGAAGCGTTCATCAGTCTTTACAGCGGTTTCAGCGATTTCCAGTTTCTCACGAACATTGCCGGATAGATACGCTTCTGCAAGCTCAATGCCGTTGGTGGCAGGGTTTTCGTAAACGCGGTCTCCCAGCTCTTTTAAAATGCTGTCCTCGTCCTTGCCGTCCATAAGCTTCGACATATAATCAAGGTCAACGCCGCCCGTCTGGCTCATGGATAAAGTAAGTGCATCATTTACGCTGTCTGCGTGCGTAACTTCTCTAACGGGATTTACGGTGCGCTGCGTAAAGATTGCACGCTTGCTTACCGTTGCTTCATTAGTCAGCGGGTCAACCTTATAATCTTCGATAGCTTCCAGAATGCCATAGTCCGGGTCAAGTGATAAAGCTCTGATATTCTTTTTATCGTTTATCGGGCCATATTGCTCAACAAACTGATCATAGACTTTATTAAGCTCCGCCCTCGTCTTAGCTAACTGCTCATCGGTGGTAGCAGGATTGATTTGTTCCGATAAAAGTCTCTTAGCAACGTCGCGCAAGCCAACATATTCCTTTGCTTTCTTTTGAGCTGCTTTCGGCAATTCAGTCATTTCGGCCTGCTGCACGCGATATACTTTCCCGTCCTTCTCGACAAACGCTCCCTCACGGCTATTGTTCGGCGCAAGGAATTTTTGTGCGGATTCAACGGAATTTGTATTGCGGTTACTGGTTCTTGCTTCGTAAATATCCGCAGGAAGTTTCTTAATAGCTTTCTGCATAGCCCTATCAATATTTACGCCCTTGCCGTCAACTACAAGGCTGCCATAGCGTCCGCCGGATTTCAGCTCACCGAGTACCATTTCTGGATGCTTCTTGAAATATTCATTGATAGCTAAATCATTGTTGTAATTATCCTTTACACCGCTAGGTACTGTTTTCAGCCAATCTTGCGTAAACTTGCTAGGCGCTGCTCCATCTTTGCGCTTTTGCAAAATGATAACATCAGAAGTAACTTCCGTGTTAGCGTTTGCCTTAAACGTAGTATCGGGCAGGCGAATAGCTCCCACAAGGTCGGCTTTTCCTTTCAGCAGTGCGCGTAATTTTGCGCTATCGCCACGGCCTTGCATGGTATCGGTGCTGGTAACAAAGCATACCAAGCCGCCAGGACGAACCTTATCCATAGCCTTAGCGAAGAAGTAGTTGTGAATATTTAAGTTATATTTATTATACTTAGCGTCGTCAAGTCTAAAACTGCCAAAAGGCACATTAGAAATTGCAAGGTCAAAATAGTTATCGGGGAATTTCGCTTTTTCAAAACCTGTAATTTCAACGTTAGCTTTTTGATAAAGCTGCTTAGCGATTCTACCAGTCAGCGGGTCAAGCTCTACGCCGTTTAATGAGCTTTTGCTTCTCATGCTTTCTGGCATAACGCCGAAGAAGTTGCCTGTGCCCATAGACGGCTCTAAAATCTTGCCGCCCTTAAAGCCCAGTCTTTCAAGTGCGCCGTAAATATTTTTGATAACACTCACTGGCGTATAGAAAGCAGTAGTAGTAGAAGCGCGTGCCGCCTTATACTCTTCGTCTGTCAGCAGCTCTTTAAGCTCCTTCGCTTCTTTTGTCCACGCACTATCTATAGCTTCACCATTGTAATTAATATTAAACACCGGTGACAGTCCGCCCCAACCAACGTAGTTGGCAAGGATTTCCTGTTCAGCCGGTGTCGCTTGTCTGCCTTCTGCTTCAAGCTGCTTTAACAGCTTAATAGCTTCGACATTATTCTTATATTTAGTTTTTACACCACCGTCACCAAGGCTATCCTTAGTTACGGTATAGTTATGGCCCGGAGTTTCGCTAGGTTTAGCATCAGCCTTTTGTGCAGGAGTTAATGGTACAGTTCCTCGTCCAGCAGCTCCTGTGCTATTCTCTCCTTGTCCCGAATATGCTGATACGCTTCCAGCTCCGTTGCTCCCTCGGGTACTGGGTCGTTTTTCAGCAGGCTCATTTTCAGGTTGTTGAACCTGTCGTTCGTATTGTTCATCTGATTGTCCAGATACTCGTCCAGTTTCCCCGCTGCTTTCAGCTCCTTGTACTGGCTCGGATTGCTGATTTTCAGATACGCTGCCAGACCTTGCTTCGTTGTTTCCATTTTCCTTACCTCCTTCGGTATTATCCTGCTTAGATTCTACCACATCTGCAACATTATCGGAAGTAGGATATTTCTTTACTCCCTCAAAGGCAGCATCAACATAGCCAAGGTATTCGTCGCCGTAATCATCAGCAAATTCGCGTTTAATGGCAGATAAGCTCTTGCCATTGTCCACGCCTTCTCCGACGTATTCCATTACCGCAGTCATAACATCATCGTTAAATTTTTGGTTATCCGGGTACTTTTTAAGAGAATCCCATACCGCAGGCAGGAACGGACGTACCTTTTCGCCCATAACATCAACCATGTTATCCGCCCATGCAGCAAACTTATTCACGCCTTTTTGCAAGTAGATGCCGCCAATCTTAAATAAAGACTTCATCAACGCAGGGTTAAACATCGGATTAGCAGATAATTTGCTCATTTCCTTTTTAGCTTTTTCAATCTCTGCGTCTAACTCATCCTCGTTGAATACATTCATAAACTTAGACTTCGGAACAACATCGTTCTTCTGCGGCTCGTTCTTTTTCTTGCGTCCGATTAAAGCGTCAAGGGATTTTCTTGCGCGCTCACCGTCAAAACGTGCAGCAGGCTCTTTAGTTTCCTGCTTTTCAGCAGGTTTAGACTCTGCTTGCTTCTCCATGCCTACACGGAATAAATTATAAGTTTCTTTTGCGGCGCGTTCCATGTTCTCTTTAGCAAAGTTTCCGCTTTCCAGCAATTTAGCATAAGCAGGATTGTTGTCTACGTTGTCCGCAAGATAATTCTCCGCTGCATCGAAATAAGCAATTTTGAAGTTATCATACGTGTTATTACGTGCGCTTGCTTCTAAGTCTTTAGATTTGAACAGTGCGATTCTGATAGCATCTTTCGCATTCTGCCTAGCTTCGCCCTTATCGAACATATCTTTAATAAATTTCATTGCGCTTAAAGGCATAGAGGAAATCTTATCGCCTTTAACCAGTGCATCTGGGTTCTTGCTGAAAGCATCTGCGCTAGGCTTTGCTTTAGGTTCTGCTTTTTGTTCGCTTCTGCCTGTAACACGTTTAATAACTTCATCAGCAGTTTTTACTGCTCCTGCTCTGATTGGCATATGATGAATGTCGAATGTACTAACATCATAATTGTAACCGAGTTTCAGCATTTCTGGGTCGGATTCTTTAGAAATAATATGATAAATCCTATTGTTGTTGTCATAATACACAATAGCTCCGTCGTGTAATCCTTCTACGCCTTTTAATTCCTCATTAGCTTTGTCAACGCTCAGAATATTATCAATGCCAAGTTTTGTAGCAAAGGTATCCCACAATTCATCACGTTCAAGCTCATAGTCACGCTCTTGCGGTTTTGCTTCCTCGGTATAGCCTAACTGCTCTGCAACATCCATTGCTTTTTCAGTTTTGCGTGCCTGCCATACTTGCTTATCGCTTTTCCATTTATAGCCTGCTCTGCCCATAATGCCGCTAGTGCCTTTGCCCTGTTCGCCATTAAACTTAACTTGAATGATGTTAGAGTTATCGCCTACGATTGATACATCGGCGGTAGTGCCTTTAGGAAGATTGAGCTTTTCGCCTTGCTCAGTTTCAGCTTTGCCTTGCGGAAGTTGTTCTTTACCTGCCTGCTCATTCTTTTTTGAGAAAAAGCTTTTCTTCGTTGGCTGTTCAGCAGTTTTATTTACTTCATCTTGATTAGATTCGGCAGGCTGTTTTTCTTCGGTTTCGTTACTTTCGGGACTTGCAGTTTCCCCAGCATTGCGTTTTTCTGCTCTACGTTCTTCCTCAGCTTTGTTAATGCGTTCTGCTTGCTCTTTGCCATAATTAGGATTCTCCTTTAATCTAAGCTCTAAACTTTCGTAGGTCTGGATATAATCGTTAATCGGGTCAAGCTGTTCATGGTTTTCTGCGACGATCGCTTCAAGCTCTTTGCCCTGTATTCCGGCATAATAACCTACATCAGCGTTTTCACCAAAGGCAACTTCCTCTGCAATATCATACATAGCCTTCTGTGTAGGCTTTTTCTTATGCTCTTTGAAATACTTAGCATACCACGGGGAGTTATTGCTCTGACGATAAAATCTGCCACGATGCTGATTGTCAAACTCGATAATAGGAATACGTGAAACGCCATTGCCTGCGCCTTCTGCCATAACATCGTATATAGGCTGCAAATACTCCTTGCGCATATCACGGAACATATTAAGCTGTCTTCTGCAAGACTTTAACGGGTGCTTCGGGTCATCTTTCCATACAAAAGCAATAGCATCCTGCATCCGTTCGCGTGCGCTTTTCTTCTCTGCCCTGTCATTGATAAAGCTTCTTGCTTCAATACCAGGCTTAGGCATATTGCGGCGTGCAGCTCTATCGGTGCTTAAAAGTTGGGTTTGCGGCAAAGCGGATTCTCCGTAGCGTTCAGCAAGATACTCTTTATGCTCTTTGTCCCATTTGTGCTGTTCCCTAACCTTCGGCAAGGTAACTTCGCGGAAATTACGTTCATCTAAAGCTCTGCCGTTTCTCGGGGTAGGCTCTATACTAGGTTGCTCCTGCTGTCTAATATTATTTTGCAACGCAAGCGCTCTTCGTGCATTAGGGACAAAAGCGCTTTGATAATCGTAGTTATATGATACATTCGGCCTAAATGTTGCTTGCCCAGGTCTTACCGCTCCAATCTCTTGCTCGTAGGCAATCTTCTGTTGCTCTGCAATAGCTCTGATAGCCGCCTGCCTTTTAGCTTCTTCCTGCGCTGCGTTCTGTGTCTGCTGTTGCGGCAGTTCCCATTGCATACCACTTCTGTCTGTTGCTGCATTATCATTCTTCAGTTTGAAGTTGGTAACATTCGCCATATCGCGCGGAGAGTTAGCGAAATTATAAAGACTGCCGGGAATGGTTTGTTCTTCATCAAGCTGTACATTAGGACGCAAGCCGTTAGAGGTCTTGCTACGTTTACGCATAATATTAGTTTGGATGTTGTTATTGAAAGCCTTTTGAGTGTCGATGTTAGGAATAGTTTCTATCTTGCCAAAACCATGCGCTAAAGCGTCGGCAGGAGAAACTTTGCGTTGTTCAAAGCCGTAACGTGCTGTGCGCTGCGGATTGTTGCCAGCCGCACGCAGTTCTTCCATGAGTGCATTACTTTGCTTACGACGATTTTCAATTTCTTGTTGGCGTGTAAATTCTTTGCGCTGCGCTTCAACTTCTGGAGAAAGCTTTTCAAATTGCGCTACAGAATTTCTGTCCTGTGCTTCTCCATTATCCAAGTGGCTCACGTCAAAGCCTCTAGCAGGTCTTAGAGCGCCCAGAATAGCATCATCGGTATAATTGCTCTCGTCAAAGTAATTCTCCTCTGTATCGTCAATTCTCACGCTGTCAGCTACATTCCCCATTCTTCCAAGCACTTCGTCTGCATACTCGTTAATGGAGGGATATTCGCCGTTGTCGCCCTGTTTGCGGTTCAATGCTTCCTCGCTGTAATTCAGTGCGCCCTCGCCGCCATACCATGCAATAGCTGCGCCACGTGCGCCGTACTTGTCATAATACTGTCCAAGTTTAAAGCGTGCTACAATTTCTTGATTCTCCGGTGTTCTGGGAGCATCTGCGCCTATTCCTGCTTCCTCTGCCCACTCAGGCCAGTTGCTCGGTATAATCTGATACTTGCCATATGCACCTGTATCGCTGTTCTCTGCGTTATAATTGCCGCCGCTTTCCTGTCCTGCGATAGCGTTAATAAAAGCTTCTTTGCCGCTTACAGTTGCTTCTGGAGATTCTTCAATAGTGCCGCCGTCTTCACTTGCAATTTCTTCGGATACGTCGCTATTCTTCTTAGAGAATTTAGCAGATAAGCCAGAACCTAAGCCACCAAGAACGCCGCCACCGATAGCACCCATCTTTGCGGCTTCCATTGCTTCATCGTAGTTAAAATCAGCAGTGCTACCACGTTTAGAATAATCGCCGATAAGATTCTGTCCGTATTCTTCTGCGCCTTCACCAATACCGCTAGCAGTACCGCCCATGAGCGCACGTCCTGCAATTCCTTTGTAGGTGTCTTTAGCCATCTTGCCGCCAAGCGCACCTGTGATTTTACCCAAAGTGCCCGCTTCAAGCATATTCATACCTGTCAGCCAAGCAAGGTTCAGTGCTCCGCTACGTAATGCTGCATCCCTAATTTCATCATCTGTATAGTTTGCTGTGCCTTGCTGGTTCTCCTTGCGCATATCAGAAATAAGATTACCCGCTTCAGAACCTGCTTCAAGTGGCGAACCGGCAACATTAGCTACTAAATATTTGCCCACCGGGCTGCCCCATAAAGTTTTGCCAGCCTGTACTGCCTTGCCTACGCCTGGAATAACTTTAGACGCTCCGCCAAGCACCGCACCTGCCGCGCCGCCTACGCCTAGAAGGCTACCTAGTCCAGCTACTACGCCAGCTTCTAACGCGCTTGCGCCGCCAGAACCAAGTGCGTTGCCTACTGCGCTTGCAACATAATCTATACCTTCTAAGTTTTGCCCAGGTTGCGGGCTATTGCGCCTAGCTATTTCATCAGCTTTATCAGCTAAACTATTGAAAGTGTCATTGCCAAACGGCATAAATTCGCCAGCTAATCTGGCAGTACCGCTAAGTGTATTAAAAAAGCCTGCGTCTGCGCTATCTTTCAGCCAGCCGAAAGCACCATTACCAGCAGTTTCTCCCTGTGGCATTGCGCCTCCAGACATATTGTTCAACTCTGCCGCTCTTGCTTCCCAACTATCGGCTGCTGGTTGATATTGATTTTGATTTCTTTTCACATAAAGGTCTTTTAATTTTCCAGCCATGATATGCTCCTTATTGAATAAAATATGCTATAATGTAGACAACAGCAAAAACAAAGGAGAGATTATTGTGAGAGAATTCATTCACTACATATACCTTGTTTTAAAATTGATAGTCATTGTAGTTTTTCTATACATCTTTACCGCCTTAGCTTTTGTGCTTGTTGCCGGAACCTTGATGAATATATTTGTGAAATAAATAGGCTTTAAAAGAGGACAGTTTAAATGCTGTCCTCTTTTTTATTTACCTATGTGCAAGATTCCAGATTGGTCTACCATTAGCAATGTCAGAACCAAGTCTAGCTATTGACGCTATTGTATCGTCAACTGTGTTAACGTCATTCGTTCCCGGGTGAAGTATTTTATTAATTCTTTTTTGCTTTTCTGCCGCTTCTTCCTCTTTTTTGCGTTTAGCCGCTTCATGGTCAAAGCTGGAAGCAATCATCTTATACCACGGATGGTCAGTGCCTAGGCGCTCCGCCGCCAGTTCCAAAATATCTTTAGCGGGGTATCCGTCTTTAAGTGCCTGGTTAATACCTGCATTAATAGAATTCCAATCATTCCAATCAACGCCTTGCTTATCGCTATCAGAAGCATCAGAACGATTATTATTTCCATTGCCAGTTCCACCCATGCGTTCGCGCCGGTATTGCTTTATCATAGCTCGTGATTCTTCCCATTCTTCTTGCATAGAAGGAGGAAGTTCAAAATTCGGATTTGCATCCTTGTGCTCTTGATAATATGCTTCTATTTCGCCAGCACGTTTCTGTGCTTCCTTGTAATCAGCAGTGCTAATGCTATATTTGCCATTTTTAGACTTCAGGCCAGCGAAATATACTCGCTCTTTAAAATTCTGCGCCTTATCCTCTAAGTTCCATGCACGATTCTGTACAGCATTTTCACGCGCAACCTTGACTTGCTTGTCATACCGCTTATCGGCAACTCTCTCGTTATACAATGCCAGAGGGCCTACAATCTGGCTTGCGTAAGTCTTATAAGTATCGGGAGAATACTGTTTAAGTGTTTCAAGTTCTGCCATAGCCTGCATAAAAGATACTGCGTCCGGATCATGGTGAACGGAATATAAATTACCGTCCTCGCCTTTCTCCACGGTGTCATAGCCATAGAACATCTTCTTTTGGATAGAGGGGAGAAGAACGGCTTCTGCTCTCTTTGCAATGTCGCTTTTGACTTCTCCGACTTTCTCGTCGATAACATCTTTAGCAAGTCCTGCTTTTCTCAGCGCCTTACGCACGTTATCTTCGGTGTAGTCGGGATTCCAATTATACGCCGCCTGTGCCGTCGGGTTCTGAGAAAGATATTGCTGTTGTGCTTTCTCTTGATTGATAGCGTTCTGATTTGCCTGCAAAGCCTTGTTGATCGAGTATTCCTTGCCGCCTGCGCCCTTTAATTGGTCAAGCGGAGAGGGAACGCTAAGCTTGTACGGGTCTTGCTGCTCTGCCATTTGTGCGCCCATTCCCATAAAGTCAATGCCTGGCTGATTGAATTGTCCCATACCTGTTGCCTGTGTTGCGCCCTGTGCGCCTGCCTGCTGTGCTATTTTGTTGGTTATAACCTGTACTGCATCCTCATCGCTTATGCCTGCTCTGCGAGCGTCTGCGATACGCTGAATTGCACGTTGGTTCTGCATCTGCTCAATAATATCATCAGCTTTTGCACCTTGCCGCTTTTTGGCATTTGCCGCCCACATATTGCCGTATGCGTCGCCTAGCATCATGCCAATTTGAAAAGCGGGGTCTATATAATTACTTGCCATATATATTCACCGCCTTATTTTTTACCGCCGCCAAGATAATTCCAGAAACCAGAATTGCCAGCTAAGCCAGTAGCTGCACCGCCAAGGAATGAGCCTAACCCGCCGCCGCTAGTTTTCTGTGTCTGTGTAGTTGTGCCGTACTTGCCTGCAATTTGTCCAAGAGTACCAGTGTTAGCACTGTCCAAGCCAAGGGATAACTGCCACATCTGTTTAGGAATGTTGATAGCTGCATCCTGTGCGCCTGCCGCTGTTGTAATGTTCTGTCCTGCGTTTGCGATTTGGTCATTCGCAAGTCCGCCGACAGTCTGAATGTTGTTAGTAAAGTTCTGTGCCATAGTGTTGGCTACATTCTTGCTAATATCATTCATGCCCTGATTCATCACACTGCTGTTGATAACGCCGTTGTTGCCCATAGTGTTAAGCAAGTTGCCTACACTGTTCTGAACGCCGCTCTGAATAGCCTGTGTCATATTGTCTGTGTATGCCTGCGGTAATTGTCCTTGAGCAAGCTGTCCTAAAGTGTTCTGTGCATTGCTGATTTGCTCTTGTGCTTTTTGGTTCATGCCGTTGAAATCAGCCTGCGTATCTGCCCAACTGTTCCATAATAAGTCGCCTGCACGCTGATTAAGCTTGCTCATGTTAGGATTAATTTCTTTCAGATATTCCAACTGCTGATTAAGCAAAGCACGTTCTTCATCAGACATTTTATAAGTAGTAGTGCTGCTTACGTTGCCTTTAAACATTTGCAGGTCAAAGTAAAGTTTGTTCATTTCAGTACCTCTATAACAACGTAATAAGCGTTACGCTGTTTTTCTTCGTCCCACCAGCGCGGCCAACACAAAAAGCGTAATCCCTCATGGGTTACGCCTTCAATCTTATAGCCGTTGTGCCGCTCCGGCTGTATTTCTTTTTTAGTAATCTTACCGCCCATACCCCGCAAATAAGGCAGTATATTCCTTGTACAAGTAGTACAGAATTTAGGAATATTATGTTCCCTGCAAAATTTTATTGCCCAATCGTACCAGAATTTGCCGTCGCCGCACGTTTCTTCAATAGCAAGTACAGTTTTATCTGCACTCAATAGAAATTGAGCATATCCCCTGCGCTCATCCCATAGTGTCTGCGCTCCGCCTGGTACTTTGTGCTTGTCCCCCGACTTTTTTTCGTATAGTTTTACCCATTCTTCAAACGTCATATCACTTCACCACGCTATACAAGATTATTGTAGTGATAGTGTGATGACTGTTAGAAGTCAGTGTAAGCTGTAATTCGCTGAGAGTATCATACAAGTATTTTATTCTGTGCGACTTCTTCAGATGATGCTTCCAACTTTGTTTTCCTGCCGTCAGATTGACTACGCCGTTTGCATCGCCCTCAATAGTAATGTTGTATTTTCGTGTGTAAAATGCAACTTCCGTTGTGACTTTGCGCGTGATCAGTTTCGTTTCAATCGGCTTTCCGTTGTCTGTTGTCAAATCAAAGCTCCAACGATACAAGGAATTGCCGCTCAGCAGGATAACTCCGTTAGAAGTTTCCGCAACATCATCAACAGCAAAAGGAAATTCAAGCTCAAAACCTGCGTCCATGTTGTATTGGTAGATAAACACTTTCTGCCTGTTCCTTGCATCTGGAATAATCACCAGCTGTCTTTTGCTTACGATGTTCCAACACATAGGCTTGTATACTGTTTCTGTCAGCAGTTTGTTAAACTTATAGCCTATTTCGTTCATCGTGAAGTTGCCGTAGGTCTGTACTGTATCGACACTTCGTATTCCGTTGGCTGTGATGAACGCTACACTGTTGCCGACAATCTCAATAGAACGCTGCATATCCTGCGCATAGCTCTTTTCGCCTACTTGTGATACTGTCCAGCTAGGATATTCATTCGACACACTGTAAATTCTGCCGTTGGTCTTGAATACTAACAAGTCATTAGCCATTGGCTTACAAGTGATAATGTCGCCGTCATCCTTATAGCCGACCTCTAACCATTTACTCGATGAGTCTACGTTGCTGTCCTCTGTCCATGCGTTCTCACTTTTTGCATCGCCTGTCGCTGAGTAATATAAATTATCATCGCCCCTGTGCGTCACTACAAGCCTGCCAAAGCGTTCAAATACATTGTCGCATAGTTTGCTACTCTCGATTGTTTTAAGCGCCTCATAATCGTAATATTGGAGCTTATCGCCGCTTGCGATATATACGCAGTTATCGTACTTGCAACATATTGGCCTGTCTGCACCTGTCAGCACTCCTAAGAGTTTCGGAGTATCATTCAAGTATGTTATGTAGACGTTGCCTTTCTTCTTCTCTGTTCCCTCGCAGAAAAGGATATACGCTTCTGTTGCCGCGTCATAGAAGAAACTTTCGATAACATCCTCGCCTTCCAACGTGACTAGCGGAGCAGACGTGCCGCCCCTAGTCCTCAGCCTGTTGTAATCGTACTCATAGTTAAGTATCAGCTCTGCTTCATTCTCTGCGATTTGTTCCGGCGGCTGTGCTACATTAACGCCGCCTGAGTAGTCGCTGAAACTGAAAGCAGTCAGCTGTTCCTGTCTTTCTATCGGCATAATCTCACCTACATTGTAATCTTCTCAACATCAGCCTTATTCTGCGCCGCTTCTACTTTTTCTTTCGCCTTGCGGTATGCCGTATGCAAAGCGTTACTGCGCACAGCAACAGCGGCGATAACCATGCGCAGGTCGTTGGCTGTCACTTTAACGTCTTGATTATCTGCCGTAGTCCAATCAATGCTTGCACCTTCACCTTGCAATGATAAAGCAATGATAGCTGCATTAATACGGTCACGGGCTTTCTCATCATAGTCAAAGTTATGCCCATTGTAGGCAATGGGTTCTACTTCTGCCGTGTCACGCTGGCGCTTTAACATCAAGATTTTGCGCTGTTTTATGTTTTCCAACGGTTCTTCCTCATGTGTAACAGTTACACCTAATTCTGTTAAAGCCTCGTCACCGATTGACAGCGGGATGAATACGCCGTCTTTGCCCAACGATTCGGAAAGCTCATATAAGCTAGAGTAGGTTCGCTCTTTGTATGTATAAGTTGTTTGCATTAAATCACCGCCTTAGTTAAACACAATTTCGACTTTAAATTTCTTGCCCACATTAGTAGCTTTAAACATAGTAGCAACTTCGGAAGGTAAATCATTTGTATATTCATAAAAGCCGGGAATATAGCTCTGATACTGAATATTTGGAAACTCAACAGTCGCACTCGTATTTGATTCCACGGATGTTACTTTAACAGTGACATTGTATTTACCCCCAGTGACACCCTCGACATTGAAAGCAAAATCAAGCCAACCGCCATAATAAGATAATATTACCAAAGTCAATGCTCTACCATCATGCGTCACATTACCTGTAACCTCGCCATAATTATTTCCGTTATTCCGGCTATACCCATATTGACCGCTCCGCTGTCCCATGGTCATTATAAAGGCATTATCCCCACCGCTGACAGCAGTTTTCTTTACTAGCATCAATCTATTAAGTCCCATTTAATCACCTCACGACAATGTACTTGCCTGTGCAACACTTGACAAGACACCGCTGCTACTTTTGATTAACATAATATTTAACAGTAATCCGTTAGCAGTTATTGCTAAATCAGTTGCGCTTCCAGCATATTTTAAAGTACCTGCATTAGTGATGCTCAGAGTGTAAGAGCCATTCGCAGTAATGTAAGCGGTAAATACGGTAGCATCACCATTGCTTAACAGCCCTGCTAACGTCGACATATCCAGCGTGAAGTTACCTTGTACGTTATATACTGCCACAGATGAGGACGGATTATCAGTAGCACCGCTAATGCGAGGTGCATTATAACTTTCAAAGTTAAATTTCATTTTTTGGAAGGTTTGTTTTCCCGTCCAAGTGTTAGATTCCGACGTACTTACCCCACCGCCTCCGCTAACAGTGATAGTTACGTTGCCATTAGAATCGGGCTTGGTATTATTTACGCTTTTAATATAACCCGCATCATTAGTAAATGAAGATACGTTTGTGGGGATGGCTGACTGTACAAACGCAGTTGTTGCTATCTGAGTGGTATTTGTTCCAGCTACCGCAGTAGGTGCGGTCGGTGTGCCACTCAGACGCGCACCACCATTCCAACCGTTTCCATTAATGTTACCAACTAAAACAGCCCCAGACTTTGTACCTGTTAGGCATTTGTAAAAATTCCAGTTTGGGTCGTATTCGTAAAAATCCACACTATCATGGGCAGAATAGCCAAAATCTATAGCATGATAGTAGGAGTTAGCGTCGCCCTCGCCCCTAAATTTTCTACACTGGAAATAACTGGTTGCATCAGTTCCTGTTTGAAAGTTTGAAGCGGTAATACTACCTGTAACTGTACCACCTGTCAATGGCAGATAAGTACTCAATGCACTGTTGTCTGCCTTGTTACTAAGTGCAGCACTAATGACTTTATTCTGTACCGGGTTAACCGATGTAGCTGATAGCTCACTGTCCACTGTAGCTGACGCAGGTATGTTTGGCTTGTCTGTAAGGTCATTATAACTTCCACTTGTTGCTACGTCTGCAAGACCAGTAATCATGCTAGCAGGATGCGTTGCAGGGTGCGTGTAGACTGTATCAGTGAATTTAGCGTTGGCAGGCACAGAAGTTTCAATGGTGAAGCCGTTGAACGTCGGTGCCTGTATGCCAAACGGCGTAGTGGTTATCTGTTTCTTTTTGTCAAATCTTAAAACATTTCTAAAAGATTCTGTTCCTTTACATTGCATACCCATAAACGAAAGGGATGAATCAGCCTTTTTGTCCTCGTTAAAAATATATTGTACGATATTGTAGCCAATTCTACTAAACAAAGATGATGCCCAAGAACCCCATGTGCTTATTGTGTCTTGAACCACAACACGTTGAAGTGTGTTGAAGCCAATATTACATTTGTATGACAAGCTGTCAGCACTAGGACTACGAGCTACTAAGAACAGTGAGATGTTAGAAAAATAGGTTGTTGTGTGCGTCGCGAACGTCACCCGAGCCATATACCCTGAAGGTATAGTAATAGTTGTAGGTAGCTGAAGCCCATACAAATAAGCTAGTTTTATACTAGCACTCGTACTATCACTATCAAATACTGTCTCCCAAGTCTCTCCATCAGCAGACTGCTCAATGGTTGTTTGTGTAATATCGTTGATTGATGATAAAGCATCAGCCGCAAGCTTACACAGATATGCTTCATTGCTTACAGGCGTACTGAGCTGGCCGTTCGGCAGAAGAATGTCGTTGAATTTTTGGTTGATAACCTTATTCTGCACTGGATTGGTGCTTGTGGCACTTAATACAGTATCAACAACGATACCACCATCAGCACCATCTTCACCCCTAGGCAACGTAAAATCCAACACAACATTACTAGCAGTGCCACTATTGGTAACACTTGCATTGCTTCCTGCTGCGCCTGTAGTCACTGTGCCTATCTTAATAGATGCAGCAGCACCTGTGTCGCCCTTAGCGCCAGCATCGCCTTTGTCGCCCTTTGGGCCTTTCAGTGCGGCTAATTGCTCCTGCGTGAAGTCGGCATAAGTGAAAGCGTCGCCCTTATCACCTTTAGCCCCCTGTGGGCCTGTATCGCCTTCGTCACCCTTCGGGCCTTGCGGGCCTGTCGCTCCTTGTGGGCCTCTCTCGCCTTGCGGCCCTTGCTCGCCGCGCTCGCCTTTTTCGCCGCGCTCGCCTTTTTCGCCGCGCTCGCCTTTTTCGCCGCGCTCGCCTTTTACGTTTACCGGAGCAGGATTAGCAAGACCAGCTTTGTTCGTCCATGTCATTACGCCGTCAGCATCTACGGACGGGATAAAGACGTTCACAGACTCGCTATATTCCTTAGCCTTATCTGCGTACTCTTTTACCTTTGCCAGCGTATCGACAAGGAACGTGTTAGTCAGTCTTGTTTCTGAGCCTGTTGGGTTTTCTTCAAACTCGTTGCTACTGACCCGCACCGCCTTGTCACTCGTTGTTGCGATAACATCTCCTGCGGTTTCCTTGCCTACTACGGTAAGTTGAAACTGTCCCGATGTTCTCGCACATTCATAGGGAACGATGCACTTGCCGTCTACGATAGCAACTTCATAGGTTTTGTTATCCCTTGCAAACAGTGCCCATTTGTCGATACCGTTCCAATCGTCGGAGAACGTGAACAGCAACTGTACGAAGTTCTTGCTTCCCTCTGTTACATAAGCGTCTGACGTTCTTGTCAGCCGCATGCCGTCAATTTCAAATTCAATCTGCATTGTTTCACCTCGCTTTAACAAATAGTCCCTATCAACCAGCCGTAATTATACCAAGCGTCAAATTCGTAAAACCCTCCATACTCAGGCCCTCCGCCATCTGGGTACGTCCATTCCCCTGTATCCGGGTTGTATTCTGGAGCTTGACTATCGCCTGTCCAAAACGTATTGAAAAATCTGGGAACAATGCTTACTACTTGATTTTTCAATATATATGTTGGCCTTTTATGGCTTTCTACTCCTTGCGGTGATATATGAGCGGCTTGTTGGTAAAGCTCATAGTAATAATCTTCTCCTAAATTACACGCAATTATTGGTTTTTCGCTTGCAGTAGAAACATCGTCTTTTTCTTCACTTCCGCACTTTAAGACGTTTATATAAGGTCGTTCGGAAGAAAACACTATTTCGTTTTTATCGTTTATTATTTCAAGCCCAGTGCCGTGTTCGCTGGGACTTCTTGTAGCATGGTTGAAAACATACAACGTCGACGCTGCTATAATATCATCCCTTTCGATGGCAACTATACCAATTTGTGCTACTGCGCTCCCGTCACCAAAAAAGCGAATAGTATTTCCAATAGCGAAATAAGAAAATGGCACTTCGCTAGTTATGCCATTTAAACTTATCCCAACCAACGCATTGTCCGGTATCGAATGGCCAGTTGGAAATTCATAATAATAATCGTGCCATCCCGCCGTGTTACTAGACATATCTTTCTTCTTGCACTGTGATAACGGGAAACTATCAACTACTTCCATGCAAGCAAATTTGTCATCAATGACAACTCTTTTATCATCGCCTATAACTTCAAGATAAGTGCTCATATTATTCCATACCTTATCTTTGTACCAAGCTGGTTTTTCCAAAATATCCTATACCCGGTTTCATCTATGCGCAAAATCGGATATTCGTCATTACTGGGTTTGTATACTGGAGATACGTTACTGAGGATTATGTACCACAGTTTGTTATTGGGATAGCCTACGCCAGCACTTGTGATTTCTCCGCTGCCTTGCAGAGTAGTTTGCCCTAATGTCCTTGTGATATTGCTGTTAGTATCCAACTTTACGCTTCCGTCTGCGTTATTTATTACTAAACCTTGAGCCATCACCACACCCCCATTTTTACGCGCAGTACATTATTTTCGTCATATATACGTATCAAATTATCTTTGAGTTCCATTCTTGCTCCTGTATCGGCAGTTTTCAATTCGCCAATCCTAGCAGTTATCGCAGATAACGTGTTAACGTCAATCTTATCTGCTGTCACAGCTCCCGCTTGAATCTGAAAAGAAGTAACCGCATTAGAAGCAATTTTGCTAGAAGTTATTGTATTAGCCGCTATTTTGTCACCGATAACGCTTCCTGCCTGTATAGCGTCAGAAGTTACGCTGTCAGCGGCTAACTTCTCTGCGGTAATAGCTCCTGCTTCGATTTTGTCGGCTGTCACTGCTCCTGCGGCAATTTTGGTCGACGTGATAGCATTAGCCTGTATCTTCGCAGACGATACGGAGTTAGCCTTTAAGTGCTCCAGTGCGATACTTTCGGCAGCTATCATACCGCCTACGATAACATTTTTGTCAAACACTGTATCGCCTGTGATATGCACTTTGTTGCCGTCGATTACAATACCTTCCGTTGATACGTTGATAGCATTGATAACGCCGTCTTTTTTAACGCACAGAAGAATATCGTCTTGCAGTTGGTTGATAGACGAGTAATTGCAGTCGGCAGGTTTTTTGTTCAGCTCCGTAACTACGCTCGTAATGCTGTTAGCGTTCTGAACAATTGCTGAACCTTGGCTGTCAATCGTCGAACCTTGCTTATCAACCTTGGTAACGATGCTAGTAATATTATCAGCGTTGGCTTGAATAGATGCCTTGTTGCCTTTCACGTCCTCTACAATAGCGGTAATGCTCTTGGCGTTCTGTTCGATAGCAGAAGCGTTGCCCTGAACATCCATAGCGATTGTAGATATGCTGTTAGCGTTCTGTTGAATA
>ERZ1026880.79-NODE-79-length-54079-cov-71.905098_pt1 | contig 54079 bp, 49 predicted proteins | sample MGYA00380170_ERZ1026880 | MGnify/ENA primary metagenome ERZ1026880 (study PRJEB33269, sample SAMEA4719806) | human gut metagenome | biome: human-associated habitat; feature: organic feature; material: feces | place: Cameroon | collected 2013-10 ...
CCACAGGGATTATTTCGCCCGGCTGAATGCATCTCTATCTGGCTCTTTTGTTCCATAGGGATGATTTCGGCCGCCCGGATGCATCCCATCACTGGAAGGCCATCGCTAAAAACATCTCTGCCAGGCCATTCCGTCAAATTCAAATTTGTATAACCCCTCATCGGAAGTTAAGAGTTTTACGGTAAAAAAAGTCAATGTATTTTCCGGAATTATCCTGTGAATTCATAAACAAAAGCCCCCGTACACAGCGACAGCCATGTACAGGAGCCTTCCTGTCAAAATCATGTTTAATTATTCAGCGGATCGAGGACAATCGTACCTGTCTTTCTGGTTTCCTTCAGATCAATGATTCTCTGATTTGTAGAGCCCCGGAAATTCAGGGTGATCTTCTTCTGTGCTTCCACAAACGGTCCGTCCACAAGTACATCAATAAGATCCAGATATTGATCTGTCACTCCATCCACGTACTTTCTGCCACCGGGTACAAGGTCCTTGTCATAAAGATAGCCGGTGTAGGCCCAGATGTTCTTCTCCGGAAGTTCTTTATGAATTCGCTGCAGGAGCGGAAGAAGGCCCTCCTGATTGCTCTCCTCCATCGGATCGCCGCCAAGAAGTGTCAGTCCGTCATAATAAGGATGCGACAGCTCCTGAATGATTTCATTCTCCATCTCCGGTGTGTAGAGCTTTCCGTAATCAAAGTCCCATGTCTCCGGTTGGAAACAGCCGGGGCAGTGATTCCGGCATCCGGAAACGAATATCGTCACCCGCATTCCGATTCCGTTGGCACAGTCCGCCGTCATAATTTCTCCAATGTGCATCAGCTCTGAACCCCCGATACCTCGGAGCCGAAACTCTTATTGGACAGATGAAGCACACGGTCCTTGATTTCCTGTGTGCGGCCCTGATTCCAGAACTGTGTTCCGATGTAACCGCAGGTGCGGCGGGCAACGCTCATTTTGCTCTGGTCACGGTTTCCGCAGTTCGGGCACTCCCAGACAAGCTTCCCATTCTCATCCTCTACGATTCGGATTTCTCCGTCATAGCCGCAGACCTCACAGTAATCGGATTTGGTATTGAGCTCTGCATACATGATGTTGTCATAAATGTACTGCATCACAGAGAGCACCGCCGGGATGTTGTTCTGCATGTTCGGAACCTCTACGTAGCTGATGGCTCCGCCCGGAGAGAGCTTCTGGAAGTCCGCTTCAAAGCGAAGCTTCGTGAACGCATCAATGTTCTCACGAACATTGACATGATAGCTGTTCGTGATGTAGTTGTGGTCGGTCACATCCTTGATGATGCCGAAGCGCTTCTGCAGGCACTTCGCGAACTTGTAGGTCGTCGATTCCATCGGCGTTCCATACAGGGAATAGCTGATGTTCTCTGCCTTTCTCCACTCTGCGCACTTGTCATTCAGGTGCTGCATCACCTGCAGAGCAAACTCCTTGCCCTTCGGATCGGTGTGGGAGACCCCCAGCATCCGCATGCACATCTCATAAAGACCTGCATAGCCGAGACTGATCGTCGAATAATTGTTGTACAGGAGGCGGTCAATCTTCTCGCCTTTTCCAAGTCTTGCCAGAGCGCCGTACTGCCACAGAATCGGAGCGACATCCGAAATGGTCCCGAGAAGTCTCTCGTGGCGGCAGCGCAATGCGCGGTGGCATAGCTCCAGTCTCTCGTCAAAAATCTTCCAGAATGCATCCATATCACCGTACGAGGAGCAGGCAACATCTACCAGATTGATGGTAACAACACCCTGATTGAAACGGCCGTAATACTTGTGCTTCCCGTTCGGATCGAGACCTTCCGTATCAGGCGTCAGGAAGGAGCGACAACCCATGCAGGGATAAACATCACCGTTCTTATATTCCTTCATCTTCTTCGCCGAGATGTAATCCGGAACCATTCTTCTGGAGGTGCATTTTGCAGCAAGCTCAGTCAGAGAATAGTATTTGGAATCCGGGCGAATATTGTCTTCATCCAGCACGTAAATCAGCTTCGGGAACGCCGGCGTGATCCACACACCCTTCTCGTTCTTGACGCCCTGCATTCTCTGCAGAAGAACCTCGCGGATGATCCGGGCCAGATCGTCTCTCGTCTGTCCCTCCGGAACCTCATCCAGATACATGAACATCGTCACAAACGGCGCCTGTCCGTTGCAGGTCATCAGCGTGATCAGCTGATACTGAATGGTCTGAATGCCGGACTTGATCTCCTCATCCAGGCGGTTCTCCACAATCTTACTGATGATATCCGCATCCTGCGTCTCTCCGGTAAGCCGTCTCTCCTCCAGAACCTGCTTCGTCAGCTTCTTTCTGGATACATCCACAAACGGAGCCAGATGAGAGAGGGTAAAGGACTGTCCGCCGTACTGGTTGGACGCAACCTGGGCCACGATCTGCGTGGTGACATTGCAGGCCGTGAAGAAGCTGTGCGGCTTCTCAATCAGCGTCTCACTGATGACGGTTCCGTTCTGCAGCATATCCTCCAGATTGATCAGGTCGCAATTATGCTCCTTCTGGGCATAGTAATCCGAATCATGGAAATGAATGATTCCTTCCTCATGAGCCTTCACGATATCTTCCGGAAGAAGGACACGCTTGGTCAGGTCCTTGGAGACCTCACCTGCCATATAATCACGCTGCGTGGAATTGATGACGGGATTCTTGTTGGAGTTCTCCTGCTTCACTTCCTCATTCTGCTGATTGATCAGCGCCAAAATTCCGTTGTCGGTCGTATTCGACTTGCGGGAGATCTCTCTCTTATAGCGATAGCGGACATACTTCTGCGCAACCTCATAGCCGCGCATCTCCATGATGCCGGTTTCCACCATGTCCTGAATGTCCTCCACATTCACCGCGTGCGAGGAGTTCTGTACCTTCTTCGCAATATTGTCCGCCACGGCATTGATCTGATAATCGTTCATCTGATAGATGCCGCTGACCTCCGCATTCGCCTTCCGGATGGCGTTGACAATCTTCGAAATATCGAAGTCAACCTCCTGCCCGTTCCGCTTTATGACATTGATTTTCACCGATACGTTTCCTTTTTCTTCCATCACAGATCCTCGTTTTGTCCGCACCGCATCCTCTGCTCGCAGAAATCGCGTTGCTTTTAAATACAAAATATTGATTGTTTCGGGTTTTTGATACACAAGATGTTGTATCCCCCGAAGTGCTCTATTATCATACACTACTATGTTTGAAAAAGGTAGGGTGGCGACCGCAAAAAATTCCCTCAAAAATGGGAGCAAGATTTGTACAGAATTCGGTCTTGCTTTTTCTCAGATTCCCGGCAAACCGCAAAGTGTCTGGATGGAACAGATTTCCTGTCATCGGGAATTCACCTTTACGCAAACAGGCAGATACCGTTACAATGAAAGACAGCACGAAATCGGAGAGCTGCCCGCTGCAGCTCTTTTTGAAACAGAAGGGTTTGTTTTCATGATGACAGAGTACAACAGAACCGAATTGCCTCTCGAAATATCTCCCGCGGAGCTGGATGAGCTCCGTCCCGATGATTATATTCTGGTGGACACCAGGGAAAAGAGCGACTACGAGCACGGCTTTATCCCGGGCTGCGTTCTTTTTTCTCCCGGAAAGGTGCGAGAATATGCGGAAAGAGACAGCCTTTCGCCTTTTTCCAAAGACAAACGCATCGTCCTGTACTGCAAATACGGAACCGTGACCAGAGAGCTTGCGGAAGAGCTGCAGGATCTTGGCTTTGCTGCGCAGAGCCTTTCCGGCGGCTATGGTGCGTGGGCACTTCATGCCATCACCAGACAGTCCCGGAACAGCGAGCTTCGTGAACACATTGAGCTTTCTCTGCAGAAGGGACATTTTCACCGTGATCTTCTCAACCCCTTTGCGCGCGCCATCATCAAATACCGGCAGATTCAGAACGGGGACAGGATCGCCGTCTGCATCTCCGGCGGCAAGGATTCCATGCTGATGGCAAAGCTTTTCCAAGAATTCCAGCGTCACGGTCAGTTCTCCTTTGAGCTTGTTTTTCTTTGCATGGACCCCGGCTACAACGAGGCAAACCGCCACATCATTGAGAGCAACGCGGAGCTCCTTGGCATTCCTCTGACTTTTTTCGAGACCTCCATCTTTGATACTGTGTATCAGATCAAGTCCTCGCCCTGCTACCTGTGCGCCCGCATGCGCCGCGGCCATTTATATAAGAAGGCGAAGGAGCTCGGCTGCAACAAAATTGCGCTCGGACACCACTACGATGATGTCATTGAGACCGCCTTTATGGGAATGCTGTACTCCGGGCAATGGGAGGCCATGCTCCCCAGACTGAAGAGCACGAATTTTGACAAAATGGAGCTGATCCGCCCGCTTTATTTTATCCGCGAGGACAACATCAAGGCATGGCGCGACGAGAATCATCTTCACTTCATCCAGTGCGCTTGTCACTTCACAGATACCTGCACCACCTGTGCCGTGACGCCGGAGTCTTCCGACGCATCCCGCACCGGGCACAAACGAATGGAAACCAAACGCATCATCGCGGAGCTGAAGAAAACCAATCCGATGATTGAGAGCAACATCTTCCATGCCACAGAGAATGTCAGTATCGACAAGCTTCTCGGCTACAAAAAGGACGGGAAGCATCACAGCTTCCTGGATGGGTTTGACGGAGAGTAATCAGCGAGGGCTGAATACAGATATTTTCTGAAATAGAAGCTGCTGTTTCTGCCAAATTTACGTCCTTGTTTTTAGTGCAACATGCGAACTGTACGAAAAGTACGGATGTGCTAAGATGTAGTCACAACTATATATCGGTGTTCCAAGGGTTCGATCCCTGCAAATCAATCAGGGATCGGCGGGTGCCTCCCTGTTTATATAAAACGCATTCACAAACAAGGAGGTAGCAATTGAAAGAACAAACGTATCTGTCTGCAGAAATCAGTTCTGCAGACCAGAAGGCCGGGTATGACGCCGCCGTGAAGCGCATTCTGGCCGCAAAATGCATTCTCGCCAGAATTCTCGTTGGGACGGTCCCGGAATTCCGGGAGTATTCGTATGCGGAAGCGGAGGCTGCTATCATCGGCCTTCCTGAAATCGCAACAAGAAGGGTCCGTCCCGATGAAAGAATCAAAACTGAGGCAGTGCAGGGCTTGAACACAGAAAGCAAGCTTCCCGGAGAGGGAGAGGTCACTTTTGACATTGTGTTCTGCGCAATTGCAAAGGATGGAAGCCCGCAGAAGCTCTATATCAATATTGAAGCACAGCAATCCGTCCAGCTCCATTACGATCTCATATGCCGCTCGATTTTTTATCCCGCAAGGCTGTTGTCGGAACAATTAGACCGGGAGTTTACTACCGATTCTTATGATAAGATTAAGAAGGTATATTCGATCTGGATTTGCATGGATTCTCCGGAGAAAAGCAAGAAAAAGCTTGCAGCAAACACTATTGTTCAATACCGCATCAGGCCCGAAGTTTTATATCCATCGGAGAATATCCCGAAAATGTCATTCGGCAGATATGACTTATTCTCAACGATCTTCATCAATCTCGTACCGGACACCAAAAAAACAAACAATGAACTGATCGGAATGTTGTCCACACTGCTTTCCAATACATTTCGAGCAGATCAGAAAAAGCAGATTCTTGAAACACAATATGGACTTTTGATGACACGAAAGATCGACAGGGAGGTACAGAATATGTGCAACTTGAGCGAAGGAATTGAAGCCGCTGCAATTGCAAAAGCGGAGGAGAAATTCAGCAGTATTCTTTCCGAGAAGGATAAAGCTATCACAGAGAAAGACAAGACCATCAACGAGAAGAACAAGACCATCAACGAAAAGGACAAGGCCATCAACGAGAAAGACGAGGAAATCTCTCGTCTGAAAAAGCTCCTGGCAGAAGCAAACAGCAGATAGCAAACAGCTCCGGATTAAAAGTCCGGAGCTGTTTGTTACCTTATTCTGTTCACTGCATAAAGAAATAATCATTCTCTCCAGCCTTCCGGCAGGTATTTGATGGTATTTGCGATCATATCGTCGACGAGCTTTCCGGTCGTTTCCGGATCCTTGCACTTGGCATTATAGTTCGGATCATTCAGGAAAGCTTCCACCACAAGATCCCGATCACAGGTCAGCGCTGCCTTCAGCGTTCTCTCATGGTTCTCCACATGCGGAATCACAAGGTCATAGACATCTCTCTTGATCGGTCCGGCCGCAATCGGATGAATATGGTCACGCTCAAAGACCGCATTGGTTTCCACAACTGCCTCTGCCGGAAGATTCGGAATCTGAAGCGACGTGTTCGGAATGTTTACATTCGCCACCACTCTTGTCAGGCCGCAGAGCGCCTTGATAAGAAGGGTTCCTTCTTCGCCGGTTGCTTCCAGCTTGATCTCATCCTTGCCATCCTCCAGATTCTGCGCGCGCTGCAGTCTTTCCTTTAAATCTTCCTTTCTCCAGGAAACCGGAGTCAGATCATATTTCCATGCATGTACCGTGTCCGGATCCTTCAAATAGGTGTCACCAGGCATAAACTCTGCCAGATGACGATCTCCTGCTGCCGCGATCCAGCCGTATTTATTGAAGAGATCCATTTTTACACGATGTGCACAGATGAAATGAGAGTTCAGCCATCCGTTGTCCTTGGATCCAAAGCCCTCCTCGAAATGCTTCCCGATATACTGCCGATAGATCGGGAAGAGGTCCACTCCCTTATAGGAAGCACTGGAAAACCAGGTAAAATGATTGATTCCGGTTACATTGACCAGAATATCATGCCAGTCTTCGACCTTGTCTCCAGTCTCCTCTTCATAAATTCCCTGCAGCATCTTCTGCGTGCCAAACACCTCGTGGCAGCAGCCAAAGGCTTTGATCTGCGGGAAAACATAGTACAGTGTCTTTACGCAAAGAGACATCGGGTTCGTGTAGTTGATGACCCATGCATCCGGGCAAAAACTCCGAATCGCCTGTGCAATCTCCACATACATCGGGATAGTACGCAGCGCACGGACAATTCCTCCGGGGCCTGCCGTATCTCCGACGGACTGATAGCAGCCGACACGCTCCGGCAGATGAACATCCGATTCCATCTCCTCAAAGGTTCCGGGAAGAATGGAAATAATGACGAAATCGCAGCCGGTCAGCGCACTCTCCAGAGTCGGATAGACCTCAAATTTCCAGTCTCCCTTCGCATCTTCCCTGCTCATCAGATGATTGCCGATCTTTTTGTTCACCTCAGCCGCCTTCTGATCCAGATCATACAGCCGCACCTCGCCGGAGATCTGATCCTCCTGCGCAAGGTCTGTCATCAGGGTCCAGGCCCAGCCTCGGGATCCTCCTCCAATGTAAGCAATTTTCAAATCCGTTACTTTATCATCCTTGTAAATCATAGGTACCCCCTTGGGCCACGCTGTGCGGCCGGTTATTTCATAAATACGCACATGTGCCTGTCAGTTCACCCTTCAAACTGCTTCGATGTGCTTCTGTGATAAATAGAGTATTCTATTCCGAAGATAAATACTACAACAATTCATCTATTATATTTATTACTTATCTTATTGGACAGCAATCACAGATCCACACTTCCCGGATTTTTCCCTGTTTCTATGCATTCCGATTCTTTTTCCGATACTGCAGCGGGGCCAGCCCGGTTGCCGTCCGGAAAACCCGTTCAAAATAAGTCACATTTCCAAACCCCGTTTCTCCGGCAATCTCTGTAATCGGGAGATCCGTTTCACACAGAAGCCTCTCCGCCCTCCGCACGCGGACAAAGGACAGATATTCCACAACCGTAAAGCCTGTAATCTGCTTGAACATATAGGTCATCCTGGATCTGCTGATATAAAATCTCGCTGACAGCTCGTCCAATCGGATGCTCTCACTACAATGCTGCTGAAGGTACTGGGCAATTTCATCGATAACCTGATGAATCCGTTCGGTCTCTTTTCCCGGCTCCCCGCCCGGTATTTTCCCGCTGTCCTCTTCTTTCCGCCGACCGGCGCAGACCGCGTAAAAATCCAGAAGCTCCATCCCCTTCAGTACAACCGAAGAACGTTCTTCTCCGGCGATCATTTTCTCTTTCAGCTCCGTGATGAGTAAGCAGACCCGTTCCCACTCGTCTTCCTCAAAGCAGACAGGCCCTGCAAACTCGGATCCGAAGCCTTCAAAATCAGGATAATGAAGTCCTTTCAGCAGCATGTCATAAGGATTCTGACTGTACTCCAGAAGAAAACGCCGATGCGCCGGATTCTCCGGACAAACACTTGTCTTATGAATGCGGTTTCTTCCTATTAAAATACCTGTATGCGGGACCAGATGATACGTGTTCTGATCCACGAAATAATACCGCTCTCCCTCCATCAGGAAATACAGCTCCAGCTCGCTGTGAAAATGCCTAGTCTGCATGGAGAAGCTGCTGTTCCATCCGGCCTCCTCTGCAGAAAGCCCCTCTGTTTTTCCTGAGAATACAATAATACGTCCCTGATTTTCCATTTTCTCAACCTTCTCATGAAGATCTTCACGGGAGAAGCTCCCAAGTGTATGAAAGATAACAAAAGGAGAAACCTCTGCATCCGGGTTTGTCCCGCGAACAGGAAGTTTCTCCTTCATCATATGGATTCTTCGCACAAGAGAAAAGCATTATTTTTCTTTTTGCAGAAGATTTCTTTATTGTGTTACCCCTTCAGGCCGGAGGTGCTGATTCCTTCCACCAGATATTTCTGGAAGAACAGGAAGATGACGACAGCCGGCAGAACGGAAAGCGTTGCCATTGCAAACATCGCTCCGTAATCAGAGGAGGAGCCGGGATCGCAGAACAGCTTCAGAGCCAGGGAAACCGGATACTTTGCGGTCTTGTTGATGTACAGCAATGCGGAAAGGAAATCGTCCCATCTCCACATGAAGGAGAAAATGCTTCCCGTCACAACCGCAGGCTTCATAAGCGGAGCAATCACCAGACGGAAGATTCCGAAATAAGAGCATCCGTCGATCTTCGCCGCTTCATCCAGCTCTCTCGGAATTCCTTCAATAAAGTTGGACATCAGGTAAACAAAAAAGCCCTGTGTTGCAAAGAAATACGGGATGATCAGCGGCATGTAGGAGCCAACCCAGTTCAGTTTCTGATACCAGAGGTACTGAGGAATCATCAGAACCTGCGCCGGAAGCATCATGGAAAGGAGCATCGCCGTGAACATGAGCTTCCTGCCTCGAAACTCAAATCTGGCAAAGCCGTAAGCCACAACCGCAGAGGAAAGGATCGTTCCGATCGTTGCCACAATGGAGATAAACAGTGAGTTTTTAAAAAAGGTACTGAAGGCAATGCCTGCAAAGCCCTTCCAGCCGTTCCGATAATTATCCAGAATAAACTTCTCCGGAATCAGCGAACCTGCCGTCGTAAAAATCGTTCCGGTTTCCTTGAAGGAGCTCATAATCATCCAGACCAGCGGATAAATCATGATGATCCCGATCAGGCAAATCACAACATGATAAACAATGGATCGTGCATTTCTTTTTTCTCTCATGATTACTGATCTCCTTCATATACCCAGAAACGCTTGGTTGCAAAGAGAATAAGCGTTATGAGACCAATCAGCAGCAGCATAACCCAGGCAAGCGCTGCGCCATAGCCCGTATGATAGAACTCAAAGGACTGCTGATACATGTAAACCGTATAAAGCAGCGTCGAATTCATCGGCTTTCCCTGCGTAATGATGTAGCACTGTGTGAACGCAAGGAAGCCATTGATCATCTGCATGACAAGATTAAAGAAAATGGTCGGTGTCAGAAGCGGAAGCGTGATGCTGAAAAAGCGCTTCGGTCCGTTTGCACCATCCACCATGGCCGCCTCGTAAAGAGATGTCGGAATCTGCTTCAGCGAGGAGAGGAAAATCAGCATGGAGGAGCCGAACTGCCAGACAGCCAGAAGGATCAGCACCCAGATCGCGGTTTTCGTATCCCCGAGCCAGGAGATATGGCAGTCAATTCCCACCATCTGAAGAATCTTATTGAATACGCCGTCCATGGCAAACATTCTCTTCCACAGAATGGCCACCGCAACCGATCCGCCGATGATGGAGGGCAGATAATACACCGCCCGGTAAATTCCGGACATCTTACTGTTCTTCAGAAGAAGCATTGCAACAATCAACGCAAACAGCAGCTTCAGCGGGACAGACACAAGAGCAAAAAAGAACGTGACCTTGATCGTCTGCCAGAAGGTCGTATCCGTAAGCATCTGTCTATAGTTGGAAAGTCCGATGAACTTTGGTGCGGACAAAATATCATAATCACAAAACGAATAGTACAAAGAGATTCCCATCGGAACGAGCATAAAGAACAGAAAGCCCAGCGTAAACGGGAGTGTGAAAACATATCCGGCGGTATCTTCACGATTCAATAATTTTTTCATAAGATCTACCTGTTTTTGAGTCAAAAAACAGCAGGAGTAGGAGCTTGCTCCTTCTCCTGCTGCTTTTTCTGTATGCACTGCGGATCGATTGTCCGCTTTTCTTTGTCCGGAAACGATTATTCTGCGTTCTCAGCCATGATCTGGTTGCCCTGCTCGAACAGCTGCTTGCCTGCATCCTCTGCAGAAAGCTGTCCGTAGCAAACCTGCTCCTGGAGCTTGTTGATCAGATCGTTGACCTCACTTGCGCCGTTGGTGCTCGGCGGGTTTACCTGGGAAGAGTTTGCGCTGACTACGTCATTGACAAAAGTAATGACTTTCTGTGTCGTCTCATCCAGATTCGGTGCGATAGCTTCTGCTGTTTTGGAGGAAAGCGGGATTCCTCTTTCGCCGAGAAGGATGTTGTTGCAGTCCACATCGTTTGTAATGAAGTTCAGGATTTTTGCTGCCTCTTCCGGATTCTTCGAATCTGAAGAAATTGCGAAGAACTGGCTGGGCTTTAAGTAATCCGACTTCTTCGGATCTGCGGAGGGCCAGGTTGTAAGGCCGATTTCCGTTCCCTCCGGCGCAGCGGAAACAGTAGCAGTCAGCTGATTGGAATAAGCAAATGCGCACCAGGACATCGTCTCCGGGCTGGAGCCATATACGAGAGGATCCTGCTCAACCGATCCGATGCTCCGCTCTGCGAAAACAGAAGGATCAATGACATAACCATCCTTCAATCCATCCTCATAAAGCTTGAAGAAATCTGCGTAAGGCTCGTAGGAATCTCCGCCAAGCTTTCCATCCTCATACAGGACAATATCATCTGCACGAAGGAAATACTCAATCCACTGCTCATTCTGGTTGTAGCAAAGGTTGGTCTTATATCCGGTCTTCTCATAGACCTCTTTGCAGACATCGATGAACTCGTCCAGCGTCATGTTGTCCTTTACGGTAATTCCGTTCTCATCCAGCAGTGTCTTATTATAAAGAAGTGCCGGCGAATTGATGCCGTTGCAGAGTGCATAGAGGCCGCCGTTTACGGAGCCGGAATTCAGAACATCCTGATTGCAGTCAGCGGTATTGATGGTTCCGTCTTCGATGTAAGGTGTCAGATCAACCAGAAGTCCGTTGGTGACATACTGATTCAGATATTTGTAATCCATCTGAACAATATCCGGCATGGAGTGGCCTGCTGCCGCAGTGGCCAGCTTCTGCCAATAATCATTGAACTCAGAGAACTGACCGTCAATCGTAACTCCGGGATTCTGCTCGGAATACAGATCAATGATCTTCTGGGTTCTCTCGTTTCTGGTCTGGTTGCCCCACCATGCCATCACAAGATTTGCCGAACCGCTGTTGCTTCCTTCCGTAGACTCTGCCGTCTCCGTGGTGCCGACTTCTGCTGCCGTGGTATCTGCCGCCGTATCTCCGGATGCAGAAGAGCTTCCGCATCCCGCAAGCGATGCTGCCGTCATCGCTGCGGCCAGTAATAATGCAAATTTTCTTTTCATAATTCTGAACCCTCCTTGGTTTTGTTGCTGTTATCAGCGTGATTTCATTGTAGTCATCCGTTCCCAACAGTTTAATAGTTAAAACAGATCTGTCCGTATAAAAAACCGTCTTTTCGAAAACGTTCAATTGTTTTTTCTTTCCCGTGTTTTATGATAAGAAATGGGTTGAATCTGCCGATTACAATTAGGTAGATTTTCAAATTTAACAAAAGGAAATGTCTTTTTCATGGCAGAAACTACAAAGAAATCTCTTTTTTCATCAAAGCAGCAGCAGTCCAGGCTCTCATGGTTCAAGCAACATGTGTACCGGCATTTGTCTCTGAAGCAGGCTTTTTTTATCATCGTTCTCTTCAACAGCTTTTCGATTCTTCTGTGTGCAATCGCCGGATATCGGATTTACACCTCCGCATATAACCGGCTTCTGTTTGCTTCTCTGGAGGGCAGTCTGTCCGTAACCTCGGCTCAGATTTCACAGTCCATGGAAAATGTGGAATACATTTCCACTCTGTTTCTTTCTTCGTCCTCCATTCAGCAGCAGCTGTCCCATGCGCCGGAATCCGACGATCTTCCGAAGGTTCAGGAATACAACCGGATTATAAACAATGCGCTTTCCGATTATTCTACTTTGTTTCGTTCCAACCATATTGCCTATGCCGCCCTTTATACCCCGATCGCCACGAACAGCACCAACTGGGCGCTTCAGGAGAAAACGCCTGCCTTTCTCCTTCGTGCCGCGATTACAAACGGCTCAAAGCGAGACGGATCGGTCACCTGGACCGGTACCGACCGGGGAAAATATCTTCTGCTCAGCCGAAGCGTTCGCGAAATCGACAATCTTTCCCTGCGGCCGCTCGGTGATCTGGTGATTGCCGTGGACACGGAAAGTCTGGTCTCCTCTGCCGTCCGGTTTGCCTCTGCTCATCCCGGTCAGAAATTTATTTTCTCCACCAGGAAGGGGACGCTTCTGTATGCCCCGGACGATATTTCCGGCTCCGAGGCCTCTGAGCTTCTGCAGGAGAGCCGCGATGACTCCTGGAAGCTTCTGACCCTTCACGGACACAAATATTTTGCGATCAAGGGAACGCTTCCGCACTATGATTACCAGTATCTCTCCCTGGCTCCTTATGATGAGATTGCGGGAGCGCTTCGCTTTTCACTTTGCCTTCTGGTTCTGATTCTTGCCTCCGGGATGCTTGCCGTGCTGTATATTTCCAACCGGCTGATCACTGCAATCATCCGCCAGTTTGACCTCTTGATTTCCCGGATGGAAACGTTCAGCCGGGATGAGCTGGCCCTCCCGTCCTCGAAGGAAGGCACTGCCGCTGCGTCCATCGAGGACCAGCCAAAGGAAATCCGCTCTCTTCATCACAATTTCAGCGACATGGCGCAGCGAATCCGCGAGCTGGTACAGATCAATTATGTCAACAAGCTGCTGGCCAAGGATGCCCAGCTTCAGGCTCTCCGCTCTCAGATCAGCCCGCATTTTCTGTACAACACACTGGAAACCATCAACTGGAGAGCCAAGGCAGTCGGCGATCCGAAGATTTCGCAGATTGCGGAATCTCTCGGCAATCTCCTTCGGGCTTCGCTTTCCAGTCAGAGGCCTTTGGTGACTCTGTCCTATGAGCTGGAGCTTGTGGACTCCTTCATTACGATCCAGAAGATCCGTTTTGAGGACCAGCTGGAATTCCGTTCACAGGTTTCCCAGGAGGCACTAAACGGCCGGATTCCTCCGCTTACCATTCAGCCTCTCGTTGAAAACGCCATTCACTATGGCATGGAGGAAATGACCGCGGTCTGCCACATTGACCTCACCGCGGAAATCACAGACGGAATTCTCTGCATCCAGGTCCGCAACGAAGGCTCTCAATTTGAGGAAGACCTTCTGAACAAGCTTCGGAAGAAAATCAGACAGCCAAACGGCTTTGGCATCGGACTTCTGAATATCGACCAGCGGATCCGCCTGATTTTCGGCGAGGAATACGGTCTGTCTCTGTCCAACGAAAACGGTTTTGCCATCGCAGCCCTGCGGCTTCCCTTCCGAACGCAGGATGCGGATCTCATGGAGGAACATACATGCTAAAGCTATTGATTGCGGATGATGAACGCATCATCCGGGAAACCATTTCCAGCATCATTGACTGGGAAAAGGAAGACATTGAAGTCATCGGACTTTGCAAAAACGGAATCGAGGCCTACGACATGATTCTCGATGAATCCCCGGACATTGTGCTCACCGACATCCGGATGCCAGGCATGGACGGACTGGAGCTGATCCGCCGGATTTCGCAGACCGATCTGAACACGCAGTTCATCATTCTCTCCGGCTTCGGCGAATTCTCTTATGCTCGAGAAGCCATGCGCTTCGGCGTACGGCACTATCTGCTGAAGCCCTGCAATGAAATCCAGATTCTGGACAGCGTGCGTGCCTGCCTGCAGGAGCATGAGCAGGCTGCCATTGCCCGTACCATGAAGAGCCAGCAATATCAGATGTACAGTGCGATGTTCCACAGCGTCATTTCCGGCATCATGAGCGACAGTCTCAACGAAAGTGACTCTCAAGAGGACCTAATCCGGCATTACGAGCAGTACATTGACTTCCGTTTTACCGCCTATCGTCTGTACTATGTCTACTTTCTGGAGGCGGAGCAGCTTCCGGAATTTCTGGCCAGATTGCAGGAATTCCTGCAGCTTCAGTTCCCGCAGTCCGTGGTCTATGAAATCTATGTGACCAACACCCTGCTCCTCTTCCTGCCAAATCCGGGAAATGACGCAGACATTTTAAAAAGCTTTCTGCAGGACGCAAGCAGCGCCGGCAGTTCGGTTTCTACTGAGGTTGAGGAGGTCTTCTTTTCTTCCCTGCGGGATCTTCTTAGCGTAATCGTGGAAAAGCTCCGCCGCTTCAGCGTGATCTCTTTTATCAACGGAGACCAGATCATCCCGACTCATAATTACAAGGGAATTTCTGCTCAGATGCAGGAAATTTTCACCAGTCTGCAGGATGGGCTTCATACAGAGGCTTCGATTCAGCAGGCCAAAGAGCTGATGGATGGAATCGACGACGATGATTTTATGAAGCAGCTCGTCAGCAGCCTGTTCCTGAAGATGAGCTCGGAAAGTCCGAACTCATCCTCCATTGAACTGGCGGAATGGCTGGTCCAGATGGAACATGAGGAGGACCGGCAGGGTCTTCAGGAAATGATCCTGCAGCGCTTCTCCCGGCTGGCGGAGACCTCCCGGATTTCCACCAAATGCAGCCCGATGGTGCATCAGATTCAGGACTATGTCTCAGAACACCTTCAGGACAGCAGCCTGACGCTCAAGCAAATTGCCGAAACGGATCTCTTCATGAACGTTGATTACGTCAGCAAGAAGTTTTACAAGGAAACCGGACAGAAATTCTCGCAGTACCTCAACGGTGTCCGGATTATGAAGGCCAGAGAGCTGATTGCAAAGAATCCGGACGAGCCGATCAAAAACATCGCGGAGCAGGTCGGGTGCGGCAACAATCCGCAGTATTTTTCACAGCTCTTTAAAAAGCAGACCGGCATGACACCTACGGATTATGTGAACGAGATCTCATGATTGTCCGATCAGATAATATTTTGTTCCTATTGTCCAATTGTTGTAGTATTTATTATTTTTACCCTCTATGCTGATCAGCAAGAGAGGGATGGAACGCCACGTAAAACCGGAAATACCAGTGAGGCTATTTCCATGTACCGATGAAAGGAGAACATACGAGTGAGTATTCATGTGATTCAGGAGGGAGCCTGCGGAGATGGAAGAACCAATGACGCTCCTGTGATTCAAAAGGCCATTGACCGATGTGCAGAGCAGGGCGGCGGCCTTGTCGTTCTGGATGCCGGACATACTTATCTGTCCGGATCCATCGTTCTGAAAAGTCATGTGGAACTTGTCATCGAGACCGGTGCGGTCCTGAAGGCAAGCGAGGACCTGAACGATTATCAGTATCTGAGCGAGCAGGCAAAGCAGGGCAGCAACCACATGGTTGAGGTTCCCACCTTTGAGGACTGCTCCTATGACGGCAAGCCCCGGCAGTTTTTCATTTATTCAAAGGATACCGATGGCGTCCGCATTTCCGGCGGCGGCGTCATTGACGGCTCGGAGGAAATCTATTACGGTGAACGCCGCGAGGATCAGATTGACGGTGCCTTTTATCCGCGCATCCCGCTGATTCTCATGGAGCACTGCACGCATCTTTCCATTGTCGGAATTACCATTCGGAAGAGCGGCTTCTGGACCACACACCTCGTCGGCTGCAGTGAGGTTGAGATCAACAGCGTCCGCATTCTGAACAATCGCATGATGGCAAACTGTGACGGCATTGATCCGGATCACTGTCAGCATGTCCGGATCACGAACTGCCACATTGAGGCAGCCGATGACTGCATTGTTCTGAAAACCACAGAAGCCAATGCACAGTACGGCCCCTGCGAGGACATCGTCATCTCCGGCTGCACGCTTGCTTCGACAAGCGCAGCCATCAAAATCGGAACCGAAAGCGTCCAGGACTTTCGCGATATCATCATCCGCGGCTGCAGCATTTACGATTCCAACCGCGGCATTTCCTTCCAGCTTCGTGATCAGGGAAATGTGGAGCACGTACTGATCTCCGACTGCATCATCCGGACCAGACAGGCATCTCCCTGCTGGTGGGGCTGCGGAGAGCCGATCAACATTGCCTCCATCAACCGCAAGGATGAAATTCCTTCCGGCCGCATCCGCGATATCTCCATTTCAAACGTTCGCTGCATCGGCGAGGGCAGTGTCTATCTGGCAGGAAAGGAATCTGCTCCCCTTGAGGATCTGTCCCTGAACAATGTGCATGTGACACTGACCAAAACCTCGAAATATCCGATCACCGGCTATGACTTCCGTCCTACCTGCGGTCCGGATTTTGAAAAGGGGAAAATCCACGGCATCTTCCTTCGGAATTGCAGCGAGCCTGTGATGCAGAACCTGAAGGTAACGATTGATCCGAGTATGAAGGATGTTGTTGATCAGAAAATCTGTCTCGAAAACACAACAGCACAAAACTGACACATTGCGGCCGGTACAGGCGTGACTGAAAATTTCGGAACGGCAAACAAAGCTGATACAAATTAAGTCGCTTCTGCAAAGTGGCCGAAACGAAAATAGGCCGTTTCTGAAGAGTGGCCGGAACAAAATTAAGTCGTTTCTGAAAAATGGTCGGAACCGAAATAGAGTCGTTTCTGAAAAACGATCGGAACGAAAAAGTGTGCGTGAAAGGAGAATAAGATAATGGCAAAATTAAACTATGAAGTATTGAAGAACAGCGGCTACAACGGATACATCCTCGGAAAAGGACAGGCTCCTGTCAAGGTCCTGCAGTTCGGCGAAGGAAACTTCCTCCGTGCCTTCGTGGATTACTGGTTCGATATGTCCAACGAAAAAGCCGGCTGGAACGGCAAGGTTGCCCTCGTTCAGCCCATCGCTCAGGGACTGACTAAGATGGTCAATGATCAGGAGGGCCTCTATACCCTCTATCTTCGCGGCTCCGAGAACGGTGAAAAGGTCAACCGCAAGCGCGTTATCTCCTGCGTGGATGCCTGCTACAACCCTTATGACGCTGCAGACTGGGAAGAGATCCGCAGAATTGCCTGCTCCGATGAGCTCGAGTACATGGCATCCAACACAACGGAGGCAGGAATCACCTACGATCCCTCCTGCACCCCTGACCAGCAGCCTCCCGTCTCCTTCCCTGCCAAAGTAACCCTTCTTCTTCACGAGCGCTTCCTTGCAGGAAAGCCCGGCATCACCTTCCTCTCCTGCGAGCTGATTGATGCAAACGGCCAGGAGCTGAAGAAGGACGTTCTTCTTCATGCAAAGGACTGGGGATATGAGGAAGACTTCGTAAAGTATATCGAAGAGGAATGCCTTTTCTGCTCCACGCTTGTCGACCGCATCGTTCCCGGAAGAATCCGTGATCCGAAGGAGGTGGAAGCCCTGACTCTTGAGAACGGCTATGAGGATGATCTTCTGGATGTCGGCGAGGTCTTCGGCGTGTGGTACATCGAGGGACCGAAGGAGCTGGAGGAGAAGCTTCCCTTCAAAAAGTCCGGACTGAACGTCCATGTGGTTCCGGAGGTTGCTCCCTACAAGAAGAGAAAGGTGCGCATTTTAAACGGTGCACACACAGGCTTTGTTCTCGGTGCCTACCTTGCAGGGAAGAACATTGTCCGCGAGTGCATGCAGGATGAGACGATTCACGGCTTTATGAACAGACTCCTGTTTGATGAGGTCATCCCGATCCTTCCTCTGGACAAGGCAGACTGCGAGCACTTCGCGGCAGCCGTGACAGACCGCTTCAACAATCCGTTTGTGGATCATCAGCTGATGAGCATCTCCCTGAATTCGACCTCCAAGTGGAAGGCAAGAGATCTCCCGTCCCTTCTGGAGTATGAAGAGAAGTTCCAGACTCTTCCCGCTGCACTGTGCATGGGCTTTGCGGCCTATATCGCCTTCTTCTCCAATGACCTTCAGAGACGGGAAGGAAACGGCCTTGTCGGAAAGCGCGCGGCAGGAAATGAGTACACGATTCAGGATGATGAGTGGGTGCTGGACTTCTACTGGGAGCACAGAGAGGATGATGCGAAGGCACTCACCCATGCCGTGCTTGCAAATAAGAAGATGTGGGATCAGGATCTGACAAGGATCGCAGGCCTGGAGGAGAAGGTTGCAGAGGATCTTGCTCTGATCCGCCGGGAAGGTGCAGAGGCTGCATACGCATCGGTTCTGAAATAAGAGCTGCGAGGCAGTTCTGGAATCAGTGCTGCATGTGAAGCGGTCTTGGCGGCGGAATGCATCCTTATTTGAAAAAATGTTCTTCCAGAGATGTTTTTCCACAGAAGAAATCATCCTGATTCAGAAGAATCCTCTCTCAGGGATGTTTTTCCATAGAAGAAAGCATCCTGTTTCAGAAGAATCCTCTTCCAGGGATGTTTTTCCATAGAAGAAAGCATCCTGATTCAGAGGAATGCTCTCCCAGGGATGATTTTCCACAGAAGAATGCATCCTGTTTCAGAGGAATCCTCTCTCAGGGATGATTTTCAACGGCAGAAATTATCCTGTTTCAGAGGAATCCTCTCCAAGGGATGATTTTCCACAGAAGAATGCATCCTGTTTCAGAGGATTTCTCTCTCAGGGATTATTTTCCTCAGAAGAATGCATCCTGTTTCAGAGGATTTCTCTCCCAGGGATGATTTTCCACAGAAGAATGCATCCTGTTTCAGAGGAATCCTCTCCAAGGGATGATTTTCCTCAGAAGAATGCATCCTGTTTCAGAGGAATCCTCTCTCAGAGATGCTTCCATGATAAAAATGTTATCTCATAAAGCTCCGGAAGCCTCTCATTCTCATAAAGGAAGGAAACATATGAAATATATCCATATTCATCCGCTTGATAATGTCGCGGTCGCACTGGAGGATCTGAAGAAGGGCGATCTGGTTTCTGTCACAGCCCAAACCCCTGCCGGACTGCAGTCAACAGAAGCCCCTGCCGGACTTCCGTCAGCCCAAACCCCTGCCGGACTTCAGAAAGCAGCTTCGGTGGAAGGAACATCCGAACCCGCCCCGTCAGCAGTGTCCTCTCCGGGCATTCTTCTTCGCGAGGATGTTGCGCGGGGGCACAAGATTGCACTGACGGATATCGCGGCAGGGCAGCCCGTCATCAAGTACGGCTGTGTCATTGCCCGTGCCCGCACAGACATCCCCGCAGGAAGCTGGGTTCATACGCACAATGCGGAGACGGAGCTGTCGGAGAATACCACATATCACTATGATCACAAGGTTTATGAGCTTCCTGAAGTCGCAGAAAAGACCTTCCGCGGGTACCGGAGAGCAGACGGAAGGGTCGGAATCCGGAACGAGCTCTGGATCGTGCCTCTTGTCGGCTGTGTCAACGGGATTGCAAAGGAGCTTGCAGAGGCCAATCAGGAGCTCACCTCCTCCGGATGGAGCAGGGCGCATTCCGAATCCGGTGCTTCTCCCGATTCCATCCTTTGCGGCACGGCAAATCCCTATGCTTCCGTGGACGGCCTCTACTATTTCCAGCACCCCTACGGCTGCTCCCAGATGGGGGAGGATCTTGCGACCACGGCAAAGCTTCTGGCAGCTCTTGTCCGGCATCCGAACGCAGGAGGTGTACTGGTGCTGTCTCTTGGCTGTGAGAATCTTCAGCCGGAGATGTTCCGGGAGGTTCTCGGAAGCTATGATCCGGACCGCGTGAAGTTCCTGGTCTGCCAGGAGGAAGAGGACGAAGCCGTAAAGGGAGCGCAGCTTCTTCGGGAGCTTGCAGAGTATGCATCACAGTTCCACAGGGAAGAGCTTCCTGCCAGCGAGCTGGTGGTCGGGATGAAGTGCGGAGGGTCGGACGGGCTCTCCGGAATCACGGCAAATCCTGCGGTCGGCCGTTTCTCCGACCGTCTGATCGCACTTGGCGGCTCCACGGTTCTGACCGAGGTTCCGGAGATGTTCGGTGCAGAGAACATCCTGTTCTCCCGTTGTGAGAATGAAGTCGTCTACCGCAAGGCGGTCGACATGGTGAATGCCTTTAAGAAGTATTTCACGGATCACGGCCAGGTTGTCTATGAGAATCCGTCTCCCGGAAACAAGAAGGGAGGCATCACAACGCTGGAGGACAAGTCTTGCGGCTGTGTGCAGAAAGGAGGAAGTGCGCAGATCGTGGACGTTCTGTCCTACGCAGAGCCTGTCACCAAAAAGGGCCTGAATCTTCTCTCCGGTCCCGGAAATGACCTTGTGAGCGCAACGGATCTGACGGCTGCGGGAGCCCATCTGATTCTGTTTACGACAGGACGAGGGACACCGTTCGGAGCACCGGCGCCTACGGTGAAGATTGCAACGAACTCACAGCTGGCGATGCGCAAGAAGAACTGGATTGATTTCAACGCGGGAACCGTTGCAGAAGGGAAGGAAACCCTGGACGAAGCGGGTGACCGGCTTCTTGACTATGTGCTCTCTGTTGCATCGGGAGAAGAGACGCTCTCCGAGCAGCACGGCTGCCGGGAGATCGCGATCTTCAAGGATGGCGTGACGCTCTGATACGCTTGTCAGAGAATTGTTTTCCCGATTTCAGTTGACATCTGTCATGAAATCCCACTTTTATTCCACCATGGACAGTGCGATTCTCTTCTTTCCAACATCCACAGAGAGCACGGTGACATCCACAACATCTCCGACATGAACAGCTTCCAGCGGATGCTTGATAAAGCGTTTGGTCATCCGGGAGATGTGCACAAGTCCGTCCTGATGGACACCGATATCCACAAATGCACCGAAATCTACGATGTTGCGGACCGTTCCCTTCAGCTTCATCCCGGGCTTCAGATCCTCCAGGGAGAGGACATCGGAGCGAAGGATCGGTCCCGGCATCTCTTCTCTTGGATCTCTCGCAGGCTTCTCCAGCTCATTCAGAATATCCGTCAGCGTAATCTCACCGATTCCAAGCTCAGCCGCACGCTTTTTCACTTCCGCTTTCGGCACGTGCTTCTTCACCTCGCGGAAGCCTTCCATATTGTCCTCCAGCTTCAGACTTTTCAGCAGCTGCTCCACCGCAGCATAATCCTCCGGATGCACCGCAGTAGCATCCAGCGGCTCCTTGCCGTCCCGGATGCGAAGAAAGCCTGCGCACTGCTCAAAGGCCTTGGGACCAAGCTTGGCCACCTTTAACAGCTCACGTCTGCTCTGGAAACGGCCGTTCGCTTCCCGGTATGCCACGATGTTCTTTGCCAGAGCTCCGGAAATACCGGAAACATACGACAGCAGGGAAAACGACGCCGTATTCAGATCCACGCCGACATGATTGACGCAGTCCTCCACAACACCGCCCAGGGCTTCATCCAGCTTCTTCTGATTCATGTCATGCTGATACTGCCCGACGCCGACAGCCTTCGGATCAATTTTGACAAGCTCTGCCAGCGGATCCTGCAGACGTCTTGCCATCGAGGTTGCCGATCTTTGTCCGACGTCAAAATTCGGAAATTCCTCCGTAGCCAGCTTGCTGGCACTGTATACGGAAGCCCCCGCCTCATTCACGATAATATACTGCAAGGGCTTTCTCTGCGGATTCTCCCGCTGAAGCTCTTTGATGAGCTCCACAATAACCTGCTCGGACTCACGGCTCGCCGTACCGTTTCCAAGGCTGATGAGCGACACATTGTCCTTCTCAATCAGTTTCCTGATTACAGCCTTCGCTTCCGCCACTTTATTCTGCGGAGCAGTCGGATAAACAACCGTTGTATCCAGAACCTTTCCGATCGGATCCACCACGGAAATCTTGCAGCCTGTACGGAACGCCGGATCCCATCCAAGGACCGTCTGTCCATTGATCGGCGGCTGCATCAGAAGCTGCTCCAGATTCTTCCGGAAGACCTGAATGGCACCGTCCTCTGCTTCCTCCGTCAGCCTTCCCCGGATTTCACGAAGAATCGCCGGAGCAATCAGTCTCTCATAAGCGTCTTTTGCAGTCAGCTCCAGAACATCCGCCGTGTACCGGTTCTTTCCGGCAAACCACCCGCCGATGTGTTTGAGGATCTCCTCCTCCGGAGCATTCAGCTTCACAGTAAGATAGTTTTCCTTCTCGCCGCGGTTAATGGCAAGAACACGATGTCCCGGGAGCTTCGAAATCTTTTCTTCAAATTCGAAATACATCTCGTAAACACTGCGCCGGTCCTCCTTCGTTCCGTGTGCCGCCGCACTGCTTTTTGCCTCCTTCTTCTCCGCTGTCGCAAGCGTTCCGTCTCTCCAGGTCTTCTCACGAATCCAGGTCCGAAGGTCCGCATCGTCCGAAATCTGTTCCGCAATGATGTCCTGTGCACCCTGCAGCGCAGTCTGCGCAGAATCCACCTTCTTCTCTTCCGGAACCTCCGGATCCTGCATAATTTCAGGCTTTGTCACGTATTTGACTGCTTCGGTCAACAATTCTTTGTCTGCCTTCCCGGACAAAATCCAGTCCGCAAAGGGCTCCAGTCCCTTTTCCCTGGCAATCCCGGCACGTGTTTTCCGCTTCTGCTTGTAGGGACGGTACAGATCCTCCACGGCGACCTGCGTCATGGCAGCTTCAATCTTCTGACGAAGCTCCTTGGTAAGCTTCCCCTGCTCCTCGATGGCTGACAGCACCTGCTGCTTCTTATCCTCCAGATTCCGAAGAGCGGTCAGCCGCTCTCCGAGGAACCGGAGCTGCTCATCATTCAGAGATCCCGTTGCTTCCTTCCGGTAACGGGCGATGAATGGAATGGTGTTTCCCTCATCAATCAGCCTGGTGGCGGCTTCCACCTGTCCCAGACGGACCTTGCTGCCATCCAGGTTTGGCATTGCCGCCATTTCTTCTGTAATTCGAGCACTGATATTCATCCGCAAAGCTCCCCCTTTTCAGGCTTCTGCAATCTTATTTCCTGTGTACAGCTGATAGTATTTTCCCTTTTCTGCAATCAGCTGCTCATGCGTTCCGCGCTCAATGATCCGCCCCTGCTCCAATACCATGATGCAGTCACTGTTGCGGACCGTGGAAAGCCGGTGGGCAACGACAAAGGTGGTTCTTCCCTTCATCAGAGCGTCCATTCCCTTCTGCACAAGGCTCTCCGTTCTGGTATCGATCGAGGACGTCGCTTCGTCCAGAATCAGGGCCGGAGGATCTGCTGCTGCGGCACGTGCAATCGCAAGAAGCTGACGCTGCCCCTGCGACAGATTGGCACCGTCGTTTCGCAGCATCGTGTCATAACCGTTGGGAAGTCTCCGGATGAAGCCATCCGCGTTGGCAAGCCTTGCAGCCTCCATGCACTGCTCATCCGTAGCGTCCAGGCGTCCGTAGCGGATGTTCTCCATTACCGTTCCCGTAAACAGATGCGTATCCTGCAGAACCATGCCAAGGGAATGTCGAAGATCTGCCTTCCGGATCTTGTCGATGTTGATCTCATCGTAACGGATTTTGCCGTCCTGAATGTCATAGAAACGGTTGATCAGATTTGTGATGGTCGTCTTTCCAGCACCGGTAGAACCAACAAAGGCAATCTTCTGCCCGGGTTCTGCAAACAGATTAATGTCATGCAGCACGAGCTTTTCGGGATCGTAGCCAAAATCCACATTTTCCATCGTGATCCTGCCGCGCTGGCGCACGTAGGTGGTTGTATTGTCAGCCTTATGATAATGCTTCCACGCCCAGATTCCGGTCCTCTCCTTCGTTTCCGTAAGGTTTCCGTTCTCGTCCTCTCTTGCGCGAACCAGCTCGACGTATCCCTCGTCCTTCTCCGGCGCCTCATCCATCATCCGGAACACACGCTCCGCACCTGCGAGAGCTGCGATAATGGAATTCATCTGCTGCGCGATCTGCGTGATCGGCATGGAGAAGTTCTTGTTCAGCGTCAGATACGAAACCAGGGTGCCCAGCGTCGTGGAGCCGAAATTCGCAAGTGCAAGCGCCGCTCCGACTACGGCACAGAGAACATAGCTGATGTTCCCGAGGTTCCCGTTGACCGGCATCATGATCGATGCATAGCGGTTTGCCAGATTGGCACTGTTTCTCAGCTGCCCGTTCAGCTCCCGGAAATTCTCAATCGCCTTTTCCTCATGACAGAACACCTTGACGACCTTCTGGCCGTTCATCATTTCCTCAATGTAGCCGTTTTCTTTTCCGAGGTCCTTCTGCTGCTGCACGAAGAAGCTTCCGGACTTTCCCGCCAGCTTTCCGGAAACGAACATGGTCACCAGCACCATGAATACACTGATGATGGTCAGCGGCCAGGACAGCGCGATCATGGAAACAAAGGTGATGACAAGCGTCACCATGGAATTGATGGTCTGCGGAATGCTCTGGCTGATCAGCTGCCGGAGCGTATCGATGTCATTCGTATAGACGGACATGATGTCGCCGTGCGCATTCTGGTCAAAATACCGGATCGGCAGCGATTCCATGTGCGCGAACAGCTCCTTCCGAAGATCACGGAGCGTTCCCTGCGAGATCGTAATCATGATTCTCTGATAGGCATAGGAAGCTGCGACACCAATCAGATAAATAACCGCCAGCTTCCCGAGCGCTGCCGCAAGCGGGGCAAAATCACTGCTTTTTGCTGCCAGCATCGGCAGAATATATCCGTCGATCAGAGTCTTCTGGAACAGCGTTCCCTGAAGCGTTGCCCAGGCTGCGATCAGAATGCAGACAATGACCAGCAGAAACGGAACCAGATAGTTCTTCAGAACCAGCTTCATCAGCCGTACAAATAATTGCTTCGGATTCTCCACCTTCGGGCGGGGTTTCATATTATTTCTCATTCCAGGCATTGTTTCCCTCCCCTTCCTTTCACTGCGGCTCGTCGAAATCACCGCCGCCCTGCGTCTGCGACTCGTAGATTTCACGATAAATCCGGTTGCTCTTTACGAGATTCTCATGCGTATCAAAACCGTTGATCGTGCCGTTATCCAGCACGATGATGCGGTCCGCATCCTGTACAGAAGAAATTCTCTGTGCAATGATCAGCTTCGTCGTGCCCGGAATCTTTGTCGCAAAGGCATCGCGGATCTTACGATCCGTCGCCGTGTCACAGGCACTGGTGGAATCATCCAGAATCAGAATCTCCGGCTTCTTCATCAGAGCTCTCGCAATGCAGAGGCGCTGCTTCTGTCCGCCGGAAACATTGGTTCCGCCCTGCGTGATTTTTGTATCATACCCTTCCGGCATCCGGTCAATAAACTCATCGGCGCAGGCAAGCGCGCAGGCCTCCTTACATTCCTCCAGTGTTGCATTCGGATTTCCCCATTTCAGGTTGTCCATGATGGTTCCGGAGAACAGATTGTTGCTCTGAAGAACCACGGCCACATGATCACGAAGAACCTCCAGATCATAATCTCTCACGTCCACACTGCCGACCTTAATGGTTCCGTGCGTCACATCATACAGACGGGAAATCAGATTCACCAGAGAAGACTTTCCGGAGCCGGTGCCTCCGATGATACCAATGGTTTCTCCGGAATGAATGTGGAGATTGATATGATGCAGGGTCCGCTCGTCACGCTCCTTCGTCACATCATGAATGGTGACCACCTCACGTCCGTTTTTGTCGTAGGAAACGTCACGCCTTTTATAGGCGAAATCCACATCGTCAAAATCAATGCTGCCGTCCTTCATCTCCATCACAGGCTTTTCCGGATTGCAGATGTCGGGCTTCTCCTCAAGAACCTCACAGATTCGCTGCGCACTGGCTGCCGACATGGTCAGCATGACAAAGATCATCGATACCATCATCAGGCTGAACAGAACCATCATGATGTAGCTGAACAGCGAAGTCAGCTCTCCGGTTGTCATCGTGCCGCCAACGATCTGATGCGCGCCAAACCAGGAGACTCCGATGATGCAGGCATCCACAATCAGGGTCATCACCGGCATGTTCATAACCACCAGCTTCTCTGCGCGGACGAACAGCTTGTACAGCTCTTCTACTGCCTTGTTGAATTTTGTTTTCTCATAATCCTCACGGACAAATGCCTTGACGACGCGAATGGCAGAGACATTCTCCTGCACGCTCGCATTCAGGTCGTCATATTTGCGGAAGGTTGCCCGGAATGCCTCCGAAGCCCTTCCGATGACAACCACGAGAAACGCTCCGAGAATTACCAGCGCCCCAAGGAAAATCAGACTGATCTTCGGACTGATCACGATGCACATTACCAGTGCAATGATCATCATAAGCGGCGCACGGACCGCAATGCGGATAATCATCATGAACGCATTCTGCAGATTCGTGACGTCCGTCGTCATCCGGGTGACAAGTCCCGCCGTCGAATACTTATCAATATTGGAGAAAGAAAACGTCTGGATATTTGCGTACATGGAATCACGAAGATTCGCCGCAAAGCCGGTCGAAGCATCCGAAGCAAACACGCCTCCCAGGATACCAAACAGAAGACTGGCAAATGCCATGATCAGCATGATCAGTCCGTAATGAAGGATCCGCTCCATGTTGCCCGCCTGAATTCCCTGGTCAATCAGCGATGCTGTCACAAACGGAATCAGAATTTCCATCAGAACTTCCAGAAGTGTAAAGACCGGTGTCAGAATCGCAGATCTTTTATATTGCCGGATCTGGCCGGAAAGGACTTGAACGATGTGCATGTAAAAACCTCACTTCCTGTAAAAATGACATGTCTTTTCATTATAATAGAACAGATCATGTCATTCCACTGAAGTGAGGCTGTGAAATCAGAAAGTTTTTATAAACAGAGCAGAGCGTGCGGCCGGGCCCGGCCAGTGCCTGTCACAGGCGCTCCGGCTCCACCTCCATAATGTCATTGAAGTAATTGTTCGCGAGCATCATGATTCCCATGGATGTGATGACCACGAATTCGCGATCATTATAGCGTGCCTGCATCCGGTCCTTCAAATCCGCCGGAATGTGCCGCGGATCATTTGCCAGCGCCCTGGCAAATTCCACCAGAAGCTCCTCATCCTTCGTGAATTCGAAGTGATGGATGTCAATTCCCTCTGAATCCAGAAGCTTCCTGAAATATGTCGTGCAGACAATGCAGTCATTTGCCGCAGAAATCGCGTACTCATAAATGTCTGCTGCCCGCTTGCCGACAATCGAAGCCAGCTCTTCATCCACGGCATAGGAGCCCGCTTCAATTGCCTGAAAGCAGGGCACACTGTGCAGAAGCGTCAGCTTCTCGTTGGTCAGGCGATATCCCTTTGCAAGATGCTCCCGGATTGTCTTCTGTACCTCTTCCGGAGCAGTCTCCGGATTGATTTTCTGTATTCTGGACATCTTCTTCCTCTTCTTCCGCTCTGCCGGTAATTCTCTGTGAACTGCCGGATAGCTGCCAGACCTTACTGAAACAGGCCTTCTGAAAAATACCGCTCCGCCCGGTCAGGAATGATAATGACAAAATTGCCGCGGGCTCCCTTTTCGATGAGCTGCCGTGCGCCCGCAAGACCTGCGCCGCTCGAGGATCCGGCAAAAATACCTTCCTTTGCCGCCAGATCCCTGCATGCCGCAAATGCGGCTTCGTCATCAATCTTCTCCACCTGATCCACCAGAGACAGATCCATCGTCTCCGCGACAAAATCATTGCCGATTCCTTCGATCCGGAAATGCCCCGGCTCTCCTCCGCCAATAACGGAGCCCTTCGGATCCGCCAGTACGATTCGAATGCCGGGATTCTTCTCCTTCAGATACTTCGCTGTTCCGGAAAAGGTTCCGCCGGAGCCGGCCCCCGTCACAAACCAGTCGATCTTCCCGTCAAGCTGGTCGTAGATCTCCGGGCCAAGTGTCTCATAATACGTCTCCGGATTGTCCGGATTGTCAAACTGATCCACAAAATACGAGCCCGGGATTTCCCGCTGCAGCTTCTCCGCCATTTTCCTTGCTCCGGGAAGTCCGTCTTCCGCAGAGACCGTCACAACCTCAGCGCCAAGCGCCCGCATGACAATCTGCTTCTCCTTTGAGTAACAGCAGGGCACAATCAGTATCAGTCGGTATCCGCGGTTCAGGGCGGCAAAGGCAAGACCGATGCCGGTATTGCCCGCCGTGATCTCAAGGATCGTTCCACCCTTTGCAAGTCTTCCGTCCGCCTCCGCCTTCCGGATGATATGCTCTCCCAGTCGGTCCTTGATGGAGCCTCCCGGATTCAGCAGCTCGGCCTTTGCATAAATCTGTGCTCCCTCCGGGAGCCCCAGATGTGTCAGATGAATGAGCGGGGTACGTCCCACCAGCTCATGGATGTCTTCTGTAATATTCATCACTCTTTTGTTACATCCGATCCGAAATACTTCTCAGACAGCTCTGCCAGAGTTCCGTCTGCCTTCAGCTCTTCAATGGCTGCATTGACTGCCTTCTCGAAGGACGCGATCTCATCTCCCTTGCGGATCGGAATTGCCACATGGCTGGCATCCTCTGTGGTAGCCACAATCTTGATGTTCGCATCCGACTGCTGATTCAGATAATCGTAAATGGAAACATCCGCATTCAGCGTAGCGTCTGCACGCCCGTCGATGACGTTCTGAATCGTATCATTTAAGGTAGAAACGCCTGCCGCACTTGCGCCGTAGCTCTCTGCCAGCTCCATATAGGTAGAGCCGATGGAGTTCACGGTCTTTTTGCCCTTCAGGTCATCGAAGCTCTTGATTTCCTCGTTGTCCTTGCGAACCACCAGTGCCGTATGGATATATGCATACGGTTCCGAGAAATCATACTTCTCCGAACGCTCATCGGTGACCTCAACACCGTTGATGACGATGTCATAGCGGCCGTCATCCAGTCCTGCGAACAGGGACTCCCACGGAGCTTCCACGATCTGAACCTCAACGCCGAGCTTCTCTCCGATCGCTCTTGCAGTATCTGCGTCATAACCGATCACCTCATTGGTATCCAGATCATGATAGGACCACGGGGCCCAGTTTCCTTCCATGCCGGCAACCAGCGTTCCCTTGTCGAGAACCTGCTTCAGAAGTCCGTCTGCATTGGAAAGATCCACGGTACCTGTGCTCTCTGCTTCTCCGCCTTCCGTGAACGCAGGATCGGTCTCCTCGTCCGTTTTGGTCGCTTCCTCTGTTTCCGTCTCCGCTGCTGCCTCTGTCTCAGCTGCTGCCGCTGTTTCTGCGGATGCAGACTCTCCTGCACCGGATGCTGTATTGGAACCGCATCCTGCCAGCAGGGTAAGGGCTGCTGCTGCGATAACGATGCTGACTGTCTTCTTTTTCATAATCTACCTCCTGGGAATCTCCGAACGTTATATCCTACTTATTAACTAGGATATGTATGATTTATGTTTCTCTTTATACGCCGTCTGTCCGGATGTGTCAATGGGTTTTACGCATATTCTATCATGTTTTCCCAAAAGCCACTGCGAATGAAACACGCGGGTCCGGCTCTTTAGATTTTTTTAATACTATTTTCGACTTTCCTTCATTGCATTTACTTATCGAAAATTTAGAATAAATATTGTGTTCAAATTTATTTAAAGAAGAGGCTATTTCCTATGTTCGATCGGATTCGGTACAAATTTATGCAATTCATGCAGGGGCGGTACGGAGCAGACAAATTCAGCCAGTTCCTTTCCGGCGTCATTCTGGTTCTCATCATTCTGGAGCTGATTTTCAGAAATCCTCTCCTGTGGTGGCTTTCCCTGATTCTCCTGATTTACATGTATTTCCGGATGTTCTCACGCAACATTGCAAAGCGCTATAACGAGAACCGCAGATATCTGGAAATCTCCGGAAAGATCCGGAACAGCCGTTTCGGCTGTGCCTTCGGAAACGGGATGCGTTCTCTCTCGGGACGGATGCAGAACCTTGGCTGGAGGCTTCGCCAGAATGCGCAGGAGCGAAAGAAAAACGCCGGCTACCATATCTATAAATGCCCGCAGTGCGGACAGAAAATCCGTATTCCAAAGGGAAAGGGCAGGATCATGGTCCGCTGCCCCAAATGCGGCAAGGAATTTAAGAAGCATTCCTGAGGAGCACGTTATCTACTGATTCCGGAGAGGTTTCTATGTTTGGTTACGTTGTCATTAATGAACAGGAGCTGAAGGTTCGCGAGGTCGGGCTGTACCGTTCCTATTACTGCGGCTTTTGCCGCGAATTAAAGAGAAAATATGGATTTCCCGGACAGATGACCCTCAGCTACGACATGACCTTCCTCATCATGGTCCTCTCGGATCTCTATGATGCAAAGGATACGGTTGCGAAGACGCGCTGTATTGCGCATCCTCTCGGTGAGCACCAGACCCGGATCAATCTGTATACAGAATATGCTGCAGACATGAATCTGATTCTGTCCTATTATGCTTGTCTGGATGACTGGAGCGATGAGAAAAAGCTTCACAAGCTGATGCTGGCCCGGCTTCTTCAAAGGCGCAGCCAGGAAGCCGGCATCAACTACGGGCATAAGGCAGCCGTGATCAAGGATCGCCTTGATAAGCTTCACGCTGCCGAGAAGTCAGATTCCTCCGACATCGACCAGGTTGCCGGATATTTCGGCGATATTATGGCAGAACTGTTTGCCATTTATGAAGACGAATGGGAGGAGCCGCTCCGCCACATGGGCTTCTACCTTGGAAAATTCATCTACATCATGGATGCCTACGATGATCTGGAAAAGGATCAGAAAAGCGGCAGCTTCAATCCTCTGAAGAAAATGGCAGACCGTCCCGATTTTGATGACTGCTGTCAGCAGATTCTGACCATGATGATCTCCCGCAGCTGCGAGGCATTTGAGCTTCTTCCCTGCGTGGAGAATCTCCCCATTCTCCGGAATATCCTTTACTCCGGAGTCTGGACCCGCTACAATAACGTTCGTGCCAGACGGCAGGGCCTTGCACCGGATGCTTCTTCCGATTCCGTGCGCAGCCATTCCCCCGCCGCCTTTACCGATGCCTCGATACTCGGTGCCGATTCCTCCCTGCAGGAATCGAAGCACTCCGGCTGAAACCTGGCCGAATTTACGCCCAGCTGTTTTTGACTTATTTAGTCAATCGCGGTATCCGGCATCATTTTACTGACGAAAGGAATTCACTTCATGTCTGATCCTTATCAGGTTCTCGGCGTCTCACGCAGTGCAACAGACGACGACATCAAGAAGGCTTACCGGACGCTTTCCCGCAAATATCATCCGGACTCCAACATCAATAATCCCAACAAGGAACAGGCGGAGGAGAAATTCAAAGAGGTGCAGGCCGCATACAAGCAGATCATGTATGAGCGCCAACACCCTTATTCAAGTTCCGGCTCCTCTTCCGGTTCCGGCTATGGTTCCTCCGGCTCCTATGGCGGTTCCTACGGATCGTCCGGCGGATACGGTTACCGCGGCTCCTATGACGGAGACTTCTGGGGAGATTTCTTCGGCGGCGGCTTCGGAGGCTTCGGAGGTCAGCAGCGCTCCTACCAGCATCAGAATCAGGATGAGGATTCCATCCGGCTTCAGGCGGCAGCCAATTATCTGAACAGCCGGCACTATCAGGAAGCCCTCAACGTACTGAACAGCATTACCAGTCATTCCGCGCAGTGGTATTACTACAGCGCCATCGCAAACTCAGGCCTTGGCAACAATGTTCTGGCGCTTCAGCAGGCGCAGACAGCTGCGCAGATGGAGCCCTCCAACCAGACCTATCAGGAGCTGGTACAGAGACTCAACTCCGGCAGCAGCTGGTATCAGTCCCGGCAGAATCCCTACGAGACCTTCTCCTCCGGTACCGCCAACTGGTGTCTGCGGCTGTGCCTTCTGAATGCCGCTCTCAATCTCTGCTGCGGCGGAGGCGGCCTGTGCTGCGGTGGCTATCCGATGTGGTGAGACCTGCCTCAGGCCTCTCCCGCCGGGTGTCCGATCCTGTCCCGGATCCTCTGCCCGGTCGGCGTTCCTGCAAGGCCGCCGCGCCCGGTCTCCCGAAGGTCGGGAGACATTGCATGTCCTACCGCCTTCATGGCATCAATCACCTCATCCGGAGGAATCCGGCTGGTAATGCCAGCCATTGCCATATCCGCACAGGAAACCGCATTCATCGCACCGATGACATTCCGCTTCACACAGGGAACCTCCACAAGTCCTGCTACAGGATCACAGACAAGTCCCATGAGGGCCGAAAGCGCCATCGCTGCGGCATGACACATCTGATCCGGCGTTCCGCCGAGAAGACTCACCGCAGCCCCTGCCGCCATCGCAGATGCTGCGCCAATTTCTGCCTGACATCCCCCTGCAGCTCCGGAGAGACTCGCGCGATGCGCAATCACGCCGCCAATGCCTCCGGCAGTGTACAGTGCCTGAATCATCTGCTCATCCGTAAAATGATTTTTCTCCTGCATGGAAAGAAGAACAGCGGGAACCACGCCGCAGGAGCCCGCCGTCGGCGCGGCAACAATGCGCTTCATGCAGGCATTGGATTCCGCAACCCGCAGAGCCCTCTCCATCACCGAAGCACAGAACGGCCCGCAGAGGAGCCCGCCTCTTTCCTTTCTGTCATGAAGCCGCTCCGCATCCGTCCCCACAAGACCACTTGCAGATTTCAGGGACGGATCATAGTCCTCATCGGATGCCTTCATTGCCGCAAAAATCTCTGCCATCCGCTTTTCCGACTCTTCCCTGCCGATTCCCTCCTCTCTGCAGTCGTCCTCCTGCACCACCTGCCAGAATGCTTTCTCTTCCGTGCTGCATGCCGCTGTTATCTCGTCCAGTGATTGATACATGTTCTCTCTGCTCCTCTCCTCGGAATTCATCAGAAGGCTGTATGCGCTTCTACAGCAGGCTGTAATAGGTCACCTTCTCCACGCCCTCAAGATGCTCCAGCCAGTGCACGGCTTCGATCGGTATTTCCTGATCACATTCCAGAACCATCACGGCATGACCGCCTCTTCCGGAACGATAGAGCTGCATCGTCGCAATGTTGACCGACTTATGCTGCAGCATGGACGTCACCTCCGCGACATGTCCCGGCTGATCCTCATTGTGAACAATCAGAGTCGGATAATCGCCGCTGAAATTCGCCGCCAGACCGTCAAGCTCTGTGATCATGATCCTGCCGCCTCCCACGGAGGCTCCTACGATTTCCAGTTCTCTGCCGGATTTTGATGTCAGAAGGAGTCTCGCCGAATTCGGGTTCGCATCCTCCCCCAGATCCACCGGTCCGAAATGAAATTCCATTCCGCGCTCTGCAGCCAGCTCAAAGCTGTGCGGAATCCGGTCATCATCCACGGCCAGCCCCAGGAGCCCGGCAACCAGCGCACGATCTGTCCCATGCCCGCTTCCTGTTGCAAGAAAAGAGCCATGCAGCCCGATTTCCGCTTTCTGCACCTCTTCTCCAAGGAGCTTCCTGCTCACGTTCCCGATCCGCACCGCTCCTGCAGTATGTGAACTTGATGGTCCTACCATAATCGGCCCTACAACATCAAATAAATTCATCTGAATTCTCCCGTCAGCGCACCGCAGCGCTCCAATCCCGCAAATACAAAAAGCAGAACACTTCCGTGTTCTGCTCCCTTGCATCTTCCGATCTCAATCCGATCTGCAATTATGCGTTCTGCTTCGCAACTTCTGCAAGTGCTGCAAATCCAGCTGCATCGTTAACAGCCATCTCTGCAAGCATCTTGCGGTTGATGTCGATGCCTGCAACCTTAAGGCCGTGCATCAGCTTGCTGTAGGAAAGTCCATTGATTCTTGCAGCTGCATTGATACGTGCAATCCAAAGAGATCTCATATCTCTCTTGCGGAGCTTTCTGCCCTCAAATGCAGAATTCTGTGCACGCATGACAGACTGCTTCGCAACTCTGTACTGGCTGGATCTTGCTCCTCTGTAGCCCTTTGCAAGCTTCAGAACTCTGTTATGCTTCTTCTTGGCGTTCAAGCCACCTTTAATTCTTGCCATCTTCGATTTCCTCCATCAAATAACCATCATGCACCTGAATTAAAGGTAAGGCATGATCTTCTTCATGTTCTTTACGTTTGTTGCATCCGTAACTGCGGGCTGACGAAGGTTTCTCTTTCTCTTCGTGGTCTTCTTGGTAAGGATGTGGCTCTTATAAGCCTTGTTGCGGATCAGCTTACCATTTCCGCTGAGTTTGAAGCGCTTTGCAGCGGATCTGTTTGTTTTCATTCTGGGCATGACTAATTCCTCCTTCTGATCCGGTCATAAACCGGTCTTGTGTTGATGCTTCCTGCACTCTGTCCGGTTCGGATTACTTCTTCTGAACCAGGAACAGGGACATGGACCTTCCTTCTACCTTCGGTGCCTTGTCAACCACGGCGATATCCACCAGTGCGTTGGCAAAATCCGTCAGGATGTGGGCGCTCTCACTCATATGCGCCATCTCACGGCCGCGGAAGCGAAGCGTCACCTTCACGCGGTCACCGCGCTCCAGAAACTTTCTCGCAGCACCGACCTTGGTGTTCAGGTCGTTCTGATCGATGTTCGGAGACATACGGATTTCCTTGATCTCCACAACATGCTGCTTCTTCTTGGCTTCCTTTTCCTTACGAAGACGCTCGTACTTAAACTTGCCGTAGTCGATGATCCGGCAGACCGGCGGCTGCGCCGTAGCTGCAATCAGAACCAGATCCAGTTCTGCATCCCGGGCCATCTTCCTTGCCTCTTCCGTAGGCATAACGCCGAGCTGTTCTCCGTCTGCACCGATCACACGGACTTCCTTCTCCCGGATCTGCTCGTTAATCGGCACTTCCGGCTTACGCTGCTGTCTTCGATTATTGTTGTTATTAATGGGTTTGCCCTCCTCATACTGCCTGAATCGTCAGGTGCTGATAAAACAAAAATGACAGTAGCAGACGCCACTGTCATCATTTCTCACATTCTGTGAAAGCACATGCGGAATTATCCGCCGGTACTCCATCCGCATTCCGACGATTGCGCAGCCGTTGCTGCTGTCAGGAGCAGCCCGAATCATCCCAAACCGTGATCCTGCTTCCTTCGTGCGGTATGAAAATCATGAACGCTGCCAGTGTGGAATTCATATCAACCACGGATTCCAACCGGTCAGGTGAGAGTGGAACTCTGCTTAATGTCTTCTGATTACTCAGACCTAGATAAGATAACACACCATTCCTGTGCTGTCAACAATTTTTCCTGTTTCTGTGCCTGACGCATTTTCCCTGTAATGATCTGTTTTATCTGTTCTGCTTATACTCCCCCTCGTACCATGCCTGGAACATCAGGATATACCAGATCTGGACTCTCCACACATCATGCTCGATGAAATCTCTCCAGATCCGCTGCACAACATCCGGATTCAGGAGATCCTGCTCCCGAAGCTTTTCCGGAGCAATCAGATTCTCCGCCCAGGCGCGAAGCTGCGGAGTCTTCAGCCACTTCCGGATCGGAATGGAAAAGCCCTTCTTCGGCCGGTCCATCAGGTCCTTCGGCACATAGCGGTACAGCACATCCCGAAGAACAAGCTTCCCGGTATCTCCCTCGCGCAGATATTCCAGAGGAAGCGTCCATGCAAATTCCACGACATCCTTATCCAGAAACGGCACGCGGGTCTCCAGAGATACCGCCATCGCCGTCCGATCCACCTTGACCAGAATGTCATCCGGATGATACATCCGAAGGTCCATCAGCATGATGTCATGACACACTTCGCCGGTGACATCCCTGCCGGTCCGCGTGTAAGCATAGGGAAGCTCCCCGTGCCGTTTTGCAATCTGAAACAGCAGAGGATCGGTCTCAAAGGAAAGGCGGTACACCTCCTCCGGGCTCTTTGCCTGCAGAATCTGACTCTTGATCCGGACCAGCTCGCGGGACGAAAGCGGACTGTGTTCAAGGACTGCTCCTGCCGCCTTTCGGAGAGGATACGGGATTCCGCAGATCTTCCCCCACTTGCGTGCTGTCGCAGGATAGTCATAATAGCCGCAGAACAGCTCGTCACCGGCATCACCGGACAAGGATACCGTCACATGCTCCCTGGTCATTTTGCTGACGAGGTACGTCGGAATCTGTGACGAATCTGCAAACGGCTCGGAGAACATGGCCGGCAGGAGAGGAATCACTGCTTTCGCATCCTCCTCCGTAATCGTCAGCTCCGTATGCTCGGTTCCAAGGTGCTGTGCAATCTGAGCCGCAATCGCCGCCTCATTGTACGCAGGATCCTCCATGCCGATGGTGAAGGTCCTCACCCTCCGGCTGCTCTCCTGCTGCATCAGGGACACGATCGTTCCGGAATCAATCCCCGCAGAAAGAAATGCTCCCAGAGGCACATCCGCCACCATCTGGTCCCGGATCGAAGCACGGAGAAGCCGCTCCAGCTCATCCGCAGCTTCCTTTCTTGTCCCGGTAAAGAGATGCTTCTGTCCGGAAACCGCAGTCTCCGTCACCGACCAGTAGACCTCCTGCTCCGCGTCCTCTCTCGTACCGGGCAGCGTGAGTGTAAGAATCTTGCCTGGCTCCAGCTTGAAGATATCCTGATAGATGGTATAAGGAGCCGGGATCACACCATGCTCAAAATACAGATCCAGCACCTTCTCCCGGATCGGATTGGAAAAACCGCGGATCGCACGAATGCTGCCAAGATCCGAGGAAAAGGCAAAAACGGTCTCTCCTCTTTCCTCCCTGCCGTCTCTGTTATCCTCATCCGGCAGCCCGGAGAGCCACCCGTAGTACAAAGGCTTCTCCCCGATCCGATCTCGTGCCAGCGTCAGCGTTCCGGTTTCCAGCTCATAAAAGGCAATGGCGAACATTCCCTTGCACAGGGAAAGCGCCTTTTTCATGCCGTAAAACTCGATGGCCTCCTGCAGCACCTCGGTATCGCAGGTGCTTCGGAACGTGATGCTCTGCCCCTTTGCCTCCGCGTCCTTCACAAGCTGCGCCCTGACACCTGCAAAATTATAGATCTCTCCGTTGTAGACAATGGCAGACCTTCCGGAATGTGAAAGCATCGGCTGTGCGCCGTTCGCAGAAAGATCCAGAATCGAGAGTCTCTGGTGTCCGAGCGTACATCTTCCGTCCGGTGAAACCCAGGTCCCGCCGCCGTCCGGACCGCGATGCAGCATGCGGTCCCGCATTCTCTGCATGTTGTCCCGCTGATCAGCCTGTCCGCTGATATTAATAATCCCGGCTATTCCGCACATACCAAATCCTCTTTCGTCTGTTCTTATACCGGTTCCCGGCTCCGGTTCTCAGCTCCGATTCCCGGCTTCCATTCTCAGTTCTTCCGGCCAAGCTGCCAGAACGCCACCGCACTCGCAGCAGCCACATTCAGGGAATCCACACCATGCGACATCGGAATCTTCACGGTGTAATCGCAGGCAGCAATGGTCTGTGCCGAAAGACCATCGCCCTCATTTCCAAGCACAATGGCAAGCTTATCCTCGGAAAGCAGCTCCGGATCGTCAATTGCCACGGTATCGTGCTGCAGCGCCATCGCCGCCGTCTTAAAGCCAAGCCCTTGCAGATACGCCATGCCCTCCTTGGGCCATGCAGACGGATTGTCTCCGTTCTCCATGCAGCAGCTTTCCGGATCCCTTCTCTTCAGCCAGGTGCCTCGTTTCTCAGGCACCCCGATGCAGGTCCACGGAACCTGAAAAACAGTTCCCACACTGACGCGGATGGCTCTCCGGTACAGAGGATCCGCACATTCGGGTGTCAGAAGAACCGCGTCCATATTAAGTGCTGCCGCAGATCTCATCATCGCCCCGACATTGGTCGGATTCTCGATGTTCTCCAGAACCGCGATCCGCCTTGCATGCCGGCACACCTCCTCCACCGAAGGAAGGGTCCGCCTGCGAAACGCGCAGAGAATCCCGCGTGTCAGATGATATCCGGTCAGTCGGCTCAGAGTATCCAGCTCTGCCGTATAAACCGTCACACGATAAGGCAGGCTCTCCAGACGCCGGAGGATCTCTTTTCCTTCCGTCCCGGTATACCGCCTCTCCATAAGGAGGGAAAGCGGCTCATAGCCTGCCGCCAGTGCACGCTCCACAACAGTCCGGCTTTCACCGATAAAAATACCATGCTCCGGCTCGTAATAGTGCTTCAGCTGGTTTTCATTCAGCTTTGTGTAAGGATCCAGCTCCGGCAGAGCAAGATCCGTAATCTCCCTGATCTCAATCATGTCTTCCATCTTAAAGTAATTGCAAAGGCCCGGCAATCCTGCCGGGCCTCCCTGCCTGTAAAAATATCGCTCCAATTTGCGGCGCTGCGGCTTTTGTCAGAGCGCAGCCTGCAATTTCACGGTTTACTGCAGCACCATGCGGACTGCTCCGTACATTCCTGCATCGTTTCCAAGCTGTGCCAGCTTGAACACCACATTGCGGCAGGCATGGAACGCTGCCGGCGTGTAATACTTCTCGGTAACATCCAGAATGATCTGACCGGCACGGGAAACGCCGCCGCCGATGACAACTGCCTCGGGATCTACAACGGCTGCGATCGAAGCCAGCGCTTCGCCCAGCTTCTTGCCAAAGGCATCGACCATGGAGACCGCAAAGGCATCGCCTTCCTTCGCCTCGTCGAAGATCTTCTTCGCGGAAAGCTTTCCGTCGTCCTTCAGCGTTGTTGCCTTCTTATTCTTCGCAAGCTCTCTCTTCGTGACACGAACGATGCCGCTCGCAGAAGCATACTGCTCAAGGCAGCCCTTCTTGCCGCAATTGCAGACATCGGTCTCATGATCCGAAACCTGCATATGTCCGATCTCGCCGCCTGCGCCGTGAGAGCCCGGAAGAATCCTTCCGTTGATGATAATGCCGCCGCCGACACCGGTTCCGAGCGTCACCATCACCATATTGTCAAAGCCCTGGCCGCCGCCCTTCCACTGCTCGCCGAGTGCTGCCACGTTGGCATCGTTTCCGACCTGAATCTTCATGCCGTCCAGAAGTCCCGACAGCGTGGAGGCAACATCCGTCACGCCCCAGTGAAGATTAACGGCCTCATTGACCACACCGTTCGAAAGAACCGGTCCCGGAACGCCGATGCCAAGGCCAATCACATCCTTTCCATCCAGCTTCTTCTCTTCCATCTTCGCCTTCACGGAGGCTGCGATGTCCTCCAGAATATATCTGCCGTTGTCCTCGGTTCTGGTCGGAATCTCCCAGCTCTCCACCAGCTCTTCCTTCTCCGCATCAAAAAGGCCGTGCTTGATCGTTGTACCGCCTACATCAATTCCAAATGCATACCTGTCCGCCATTTGTGTTCCTTTCCTGCAGCTGTCAGCCTGCAGCTGCATCTCCCTCCATCGTAAATTCTCCCTGCTGAAAAATAACACTTCAGCCGGGGCACAGAGAACGCCCCGGCTGATTTACAGTATACGCTAATTCGATTTATTTGGCACCTGCGAAGATCGGATTTTGCTTTCAGTCCTCGTCTCTTTTCTTGTATCTCGACAGGAACTGCCTCGTTCTTTCCTCCTTCGGATTTTCAAAGACCTCTTCCGGCGTTCCCTGCTCGGCAATCCGTCCACCGTCCATGAAAATGACGTAATCCGACACATTTCTTGCAAACTCCATCTCATGCGTCACGATGATCATCGTCGTGTGATTGTCCGCAAGTCCGCGGATGACCTTCAGCACCTCTCCCGTAAGCTCCGGATCCAGGGCCGAGGTCGGCTCATCGAAGCAGAGAATATCCGGCCGGAGTGCGAGGGCCCTTGCAATCGCGACGCGCTGCTGCTGACCGCCGGAGAGCTGGTGCGGATAGTTGTCCATCCGGTTGGAAAGTCCCATCTGATCAAGAAGCTGCATGGCATGCTCGCGGATCTTCTTCTCCTCCAGCTCCTTGTCCTTTCCCTTGTCCTCCAGCAGAAGCTTCGGAGCCAGCATCACATTCTCCAGCGCCGTATACTGCGGGAACAGATTGAAGGACTGGAACACCATGCCGAAGTGAAGCCTCTTCTTCCGGATTTCCTCGTCACTTGCCTTTTCGTGAAGTCCTGCATCAAAAAGAGTTTCCCCTCTCACCTGAATGGTTCCGCCATCCGGTGTCTCCAGGAAGTTCAGACAGCGAAGAAGGGTTGTTTTGCCGGAGCCGGAGGAGCCGATGATGGACAGCGCCGTTCCCTCTTCCATGGAAAAGGAAATATTCTTTAAAACCTCCGTGCTTCCGAAATTTTTCTGTATGTTCTTTACTTCAAGAATTGACATAATTTTATTCCTTTATTCGCCCTTACCGGAAATAGCTCAGCTTCTTCTCCACGCGGTCAAACAGAATCGTAAGAAGGCCGGAGAACAGCAGATAGAACACGCCCGTATAGAACAGCGGCCAGATGATGCCCGCACTCTTGATGAAGGACTGACCGTTCCAGATGATCTCATAGACCGCAATGACACGGGCCAGCGAGGTGTCCTTTACCAGCGTGATGATTTCATTCGACATCGGAGGAACAATGCGCTTGATGACCTGAAGGAGCACCACCTTGCGGAAAATCTGCCCCTTTGTCATGCCCAGCACCTGCCCGGCCTCATACTGTCCCACCGGAATCGACTGAATGCCGCCGCGGTAAATCTCGGAAAAATAGCACGCGTAATTAATGACAAAGGCGACCAGCGCCGCCAGGAATCTTCCGCCCGTCCCGGAGCCCCACCAGTTGTTGCCAAGGATGATGCCGGGGCCATAATAAATAACCAGAAGCTGCAGAAGAAGCGGCGTTCCCCGGATCACCCAGATCAGGAATTTGATCGGATACCGAAGAATTGTCACGCGGCTCATGGAGCCAAGACAGATAAAAAGGCCCAGCGGAAGTGAAAACACAAGCGTCAGTGCAAAGAGCTTCCCTGTTCCCCAAAAGCCTTCCAATAGCGATATTGTAACGGTCCAGAACATGCCGGAAAAAACCTCCGTATTAACCACGCAAAGGGCCCGGCAAAACTGTCGGGCCCTGCTGCCATCCATTTCAGTTGCTGTTACTGTGCAACGATTGCATCCTGTACGCCGTACTGCTCAGCGATCTTCTGCATCGTGCCATCCTCATAGAGCTTCTTAAATTCATCATTAATATAAGAAGCAAGATCCGAATCCTTACGGCAGCCAACACCGTATTCCTCGGTTGTCAGCTCCAGCGTGTGCGTCAGTGTCGGGTAATCCGTTCCCTCACCGATCATAGCACCAGCCATCAGAAGGTCGATGATGCTTGCATCCGAGGTTCCTGCTGAAACCTCCATCAGGGTGTCTGCCTGAGAGGTCAGCGCTGTATAATTGAAGCCGTTCTCCTTCGCAGCATCCTCACCTGCAGAGCCTGCCTCCACGGCAAAGGCCAGATCCTTCATGCTGTCGACATCCTTGTAAGCATCCGCCTTGTCAGAGGGAAGAACCACAACCTGTGCATTGTTGCAGTAAGCATTGGTGCACGCCATCGAGGACGTCACCTCATCGGTCAGTGTCATGCCGTTCCAGACCACATCGATGCTCTTGTTCTGGAGCTCCAGAATCTTGTTGTCCCAGTCGATCTCCACGAACTGTACCTCTACGCCAAGATCCTTCGCAACCTGCTTCGCCATATCTGCGTCAAAGCCGATCCACTCGCCGCTTTCATTCTTATAATCCATCGGCTCGAAATCGGTGATTCCGACAATCAGGCTTCCCTTATTCTTGATATACTCCACGTCACTGTCGGAAGAGCTCTTCTTGCTTCCGCAGCCGGCCAGCATTCCTGCAGCCATCAGTCCTGTCAGCACTACAGCCAGTACTCTTTTCTTCATAATAACTATCCTCCCCGCCGCAGCTGCGGCCTCTCCGGTTGCCTTTCTGTTTTGCTTCCGTGTTTTAATTGGTTATCACTTTACCACAGGAAAGTGTGCGATGCAACCTGCTTTCCGGGAAAATAAATTTTTTACTGTCATGAGGCAACTGCTTCTTCCTCCTGCTGCCAAAAAGGAAAAAGTTTCTGCCAGCCGCAAGTTAGGTGTGGCTAATTTTCATTCATCTGCTACACTGTGTGCGATGAGAATGATTGATTCAAAGGAGAAAGGTTATGAGTACTGCGATGACCTTAAAGGATTTAAAAGTCGGCGAAAGCGCCGTGATTACAAGGGTTGGCGGAGAAGGTGCTCTTCGTCAGCATTTTCTGGATATGGGCGTCATCCCCGGAGCCGAAACAACCGTGGTGAAATTTGCCCCCATGGGCGATCCCATGGAGCTGCAGATCCACGGCTACGAGCTGACTCTGCGCCTTGCGGACGCCGGTGAAATTGAAGTGACCCCGATCAGGGAACGCACCAACAAGCATACGCGCGTACAGGAAATCCGTCCTTCCGCTCACCCCGGACTTGGCGAGGACGGCAAATATCATCATAAGGAAGACGGGCAGCCTCTTCCGGAGGGAACGCTGCTCACCTTTGCCCTGGTCGGCAACCAGAACTGCGGCAAAACAACCCTCTTCAACCAGCTGACCGGCGCCAATCAGCACGTCGGCAACTTTCCCGGTGTCACCGTAGACCGCAAGGACGGCGCCATCAAGGGCTATCCGAACACGCTGGTCACCGATCTTCCCGGCATCTATTCCATGTCCCCCTATTCCAGCGAGGAGATCGTCTCACGGAATTTTGTTCTGAATGACAAGCCTCGCGCCATTATCAACATCATCGATGCCACCAACATCGAGCGAAACCTCTATCTTTCCATGCAGCTTCTGGAAATGGAGGTTCCGATGGTCATTGCACTCAACATGATGGATGAGGTCGAGGCCAACCACGGCTCCATTGATATCAACGGCATGGAGGGCCTCCTCGGCGTCCCCGTCGTTCCGATTTCCGCTGCCAGAAACGAGGGCGTCGACGAGCTGATCCGCCACGCACTTCACATCGCACAGTACCAGGAGAAGCCGAAGGTTCAGGATTTCTGCTCCAAGGATGATCACGGCGGAGCCATCCACCGCGCGCACCATGCGGTCGAAGCCATCATCGAGGACCATGCAGAGCGCGCCGGTCTCCCGCTCTCCTTTGCTGCCAACAAGGCCATCGAGGGCGATCCTCTGATTCTTGCGCAGCTTGATCTGGATACCAATGAGCAGGAAATGCTGGAGCATGTCATCGTACAGATGGAAAAGGAGGGCGGCATGGACCGCGCCGCCGCCATTGCCGACATGAAGTTTGACTTCATCGAGAGAGTCTGTGAGGCAACCGTTGTCAAGCCGAAGGAAAGTAAGGAGCGGATTCGTTCGGAGAAGATTGACCGGATTCTCACGGGAAAATATACCGCCATTCCCTGCTTCATCCTCATCATGCTGCTCGTATTTTACCTGACCTTCAATGTCATCGGCGCCGCTCTGCAGGACCTCATGGCATATGGCATTGATGCCCTGTCCGATGTTGTGGACCATGCTCTCACGGCCACAGGTGCAAGCGCAGGAATTCACAGCCTGGTCATCGACGGCATTTTCACAGGCGTAGGCTCCGTCCTTTCGTTCCTTCCGATTGTCGTCGTCCTGTTCTTCTTCCTGTCCCTGATGGAGGACTCCGGCTACATCGCCCGCGTCGCCTTCTTCATAGACAAGCTGCTGCGCAAAATCGGTCTTTCCGGCCGCAGCATCGTTCCGATGCTGATCGGCTTTGGCTGCACAGTGCCTGCCGTCATGTCGACAAGAACGCTTCCGTCCCGCCGGGACCGCCGCATGACCATTCTTCTGACACCGTTTATGAGCTGCTCCGCGAAGCTCCCGATTTACTCGTTCTTCGTGGCATCCTTTTTCCCCGGAAAGGGAGCACTGATCATGGCAGGACTTTATTTCCTTGGAATTGTTCTTGCCATTCTGGCTGCGCTTCTTTTCAAGGGCACGCTGTTTCAGGGTGAAGCCGTTCCTTTTGTCATGGAGCTGCCGAATTACCGCATGCCGGGTGCGAAGAACACCCTGCAGCTTCTCTGGGAGAAATCAAGAGACTTCCTGCAGAAGGCATTCTCCGTCATCCTGCTCGCCACCATTGTCGTCTGGTTTCTGCAGAGCTTCGGGCCGTCGCTTGACTATGTCACCGACTCCTCGGACAGCCTGATGGCCATGGTCTCCGGTTTCCTGGCTCCGCTCTTTGCCCCGCTCGGGCTCGGCGACTGGCGGATCGTCACCGCACTCATCTCCGGCTTTATGGCCAAGGAGAGCGTTGTCTCGACGCTTCAGGTTCTGTTCGGAGGAAGCGTTGCTTCCGTCATGACACCGCTCGCCGCACTCTGCATGCTCATCTTCTGCCTGCTGTACACGCCGTGCGTTGCCGCCGTCGCCAGCATCCGGAGAGAGCTTGGCGGCCGCTGGGCCGTCGGTGTCGTTTTCTTCCAGTGCGCCGTTGCCTACCTCGCAGCTTTTCTTGCACACATCATCGGAATGCTCTGCGGAATGGTATAAGCAGGTGTAATGCTTGCTCACAGGCCTGCCAGCGCCAGAAATTTTTTATCCGACTGAATACTCTGTGTCAGAAACTGACCGTCCCGAAACAGAGCATAGGTCGTGACCGGTGCAGGTACCTTCTGTGCAGATTCTTTGTCTGTGATATGGATGGCCTTAAACGGGATACCATGTTCCTTCGCCGCCTCCTGCACCCTTGGCACCCAATAGCAGGTATATGGGCACTGATCGGTGTAATAAAGAACAAAGCCTGCTTCTTCCATCCCCGAATGTTTTGCACATTCTTTGAAATACGGCGGCTTTGCGGTCGGTTCCATGGGAAGATACATGAGATTGATCCCGCAGTCGGATATGTCTGCCACGCGAAACCCCTTATAAGTAAGGAATTTCGGGTCAGCGAGAAATTCCCGTTTCCGGCCCTCCGCACACAGAATGCAAATACCTTTCTTCCCCTGTGTCCTGGCATCACGGATACACGCCTCCAGCAGCTCATTCGAGTATCCGTGTCCCTTCATGGAGCCGGATACCCACAGGCAGTTAATGTAAAGATAACCCTCTGCCGCAATAGGCACCCAGGCGTTTTCAGCCGGAATGTATTCGATAAAGCACTTGCCGCGCTCTTCGCTTCGGTAGAAAACAAGTCCATCATCAAAGCGTTGTCTCAGCCATTCCTTTTTGGCAGCACTCTGCTTGCCGGACATGGCGCAGCAGATATGTTCCCTGTCAATATTTTCTTTTGTGATCCGAATATAGTTCATCGGTTATTCCTCCAATGCTGCCAATTTTGCTTTCCTTTTGGGTCAATCCTTTTTGGGTCAATCCTAAAAGTTGTGGGATTTAAAATCTCACCCAATGATATTTCCAAGAACGCAGGTCCCTCGACGATGCTGATTTCATCCCTGTCGGCAAAAATTCTCTCTCTAGGATGATTCTTCCCCGTTGTTTTCATCCCTGACGGCAATAATTCTCTCTCAAGGATGATTCTTCCCTGTTGATTTCATCCCTGCCGGCAATAATTCTCTCCCAAGGATGATTCTTCCCTGTTGATTTCATCCCTGCTGGTAAAAATTCTCTCTCAAGGATGATACTTCACTGTTGATTTCATCTCTGCCGGCAAAAATTCTCTCTCAAGGATGATTCTTCCCCACTGATTTCATCCCTGCCGGTAGAAATTTTCTCTCAAGGATGATTCTTCCCCGCTGATTTCATCCCTGCCGGTAACGTCATTTCTCCTGCTCAGAACAGCTGTCCCGGCAGCTTCTCCTTTTCTTTTGCCGGAAAAGTGGCTTCAAACCGTCCAAATCCCTCCGGGTCTTTCTCACAGGCAAAATACCCATCGGGGTCTTTGTATGTACCGGAGATACCATCCAGAAATCCGGGTTTCAGTTCTTTGATGAGAAAATAGTCCGCCTCCGGGTCGTCGGCATAGCGCACGCCCTTTGTTTTGGCAGGCACAAAACCGGACTTGCCGTAAAAGGCAATATTACCGGTAATGGCAAGCGCCCCTTCCCCCATTTCTCCTGCTTTTTCCATGGAATAGTCGAGCAGCCGCTTTCCATAGCCCTGCCGCTTGTATGCGGGTGCGATGCCGATGGGACCGAAGGTCATGATCGGCAGGGTTCTCCCGTCGTCACAGTCGATCTCCGACCGCACATAAATGACCTGCCCGATCAGCTCACCATTCAGCTCCATGACAAAGTCCAGCTCCGGCACAAATGCCGGGTCATCCCGTAAGCAGTGCAGCACATAGTGCTCCATACAGCCGGGCCGGTAAACATTCCAGAATGCCTCGCGGGTCAGGTTTTCGACAGCTCTGTAATCGTCTTTTGTTTCCAGACGGATGATAAGATTCTTTTCTCTCATGTTGTTCTCCCCTTCTTTCTGTAATCAGACTCAATCCTGGCAATAAAGTGATTAATATGCGTTGCCAGCAAGGACGAAACCGTTTCTTTTTCCTCGGCACTGTCGTAGACACTGTACAAAAGATACATTGGCCCATAGAATTCCAGCGCCAGCTGCATGGCGTCCTCATCCGAATCTGTCAGCTTGCGGAAGATGGCCGCCATGTACTCCAGAGGCCCGCCCGCGAGATAATCGTGGTGGAGCTGTGCCAGCTTCGGGTCACGATACTGCTCCAGCGTCAGCATTTTTCGAAAATTTGCGGAGAAGGTTTCCTTCGTCCAGTGATCAAACTGCGCCATGCTGTATGTCCGGATCTTCTCAATCGGCGTATGCATATACGCTTCCGCGAAACCATCCGGCTCCGTTTCCGGCATCTCATACTCTTCTGCACGCTCATAATCCATCCGGTTCATTCGCTCCACGATCTGATCCAGGATTTCCTGCTTACTGGCGTAATGCTTATACAGCGCCGCTTTCGTAAATCCCAGCTGCTTCGCGATGTCGCTCATCGACGTGCCCGGATATCCATTCTGTGCAAACAGCTCAAGTGCAATGTCTAAAATTCGTTCCTTTGTGCCTTCCGCCATCATTGATCTCCTCATAAAAAGTAACCGCTCGGTAACTCCAAGTATAGTTACCGAGCGGTTACACGTCAATAGATTCTGAATATTTTATCCATGGTAGTCATCGGTTGCAGAATCCACTGCAACATAGGGAACAACCTTACCGTCAATTTCTACATAGACCTGATATACGCCATTACCTAAATCCTCATAATGATCTGGTGTAACGCCATAATTTTCCAGCAGACTTTTTTCAAACCCGTCTTTCCATGCGTCATCAGCGGCGCTGTCCAGCAACTCCCGTGCTTCGCCGGTCAGGAGCTTTTGATAGACTTCGTCCACCAGATGGGCGGCTTCCTGTACTGCCAGCAGCAAAGAACCGGAGGTTCCGACAGTTTGATGCATCCTGTCATAAAAACGACGGTCAGTAATACTGCTGCGGTCAACAGCATTGTGATTGTTTTCTTGTGGCTTTTCATAGTTTCTCCTATAAGTTCATTGCTCAGAAAAAGACTGTTGATAGGCAGGCAGTACCCGCTTCCAGAATACCAGCCCATTCGCAAGAAGCAGTACACCAAAAAAGCTCCTTGCCGCCCACCCCGGGCAAAAAAGGGCGATGCCATTCATATCTCCACCGCCGAACAAGCCGCATAGAACAATAAGCCTGATTTGCTTAAATACACCGGTGAGCAGAGCATACAGCAGATGTGTGCCCTCATGAACAAGGTAGTAGGCGGCAAGCGCAGCCAGAATACCAATGTATTGACGTGTTCGCTTTGACATGATCTGTCCTCCTGAAAATTTTCCTTTTCCGAGAAGATGAAGCACGGTATACTCTGCACCGTTTACTGTCATTGTGTCAGGCATTATCCTGTTTCGACTGCTTCAGATTTTCCAAAACAAACGGGCTGTTTACGGCGATTTGCCCCAGCATCGGACATGCGTCCATCTGCGCGCAGTCGGCGCAGGTATCCAGTCCTTTTTCCCGAACGCAGTTATGTACAGGGCAGAGCTTGTCGCAGAAGGGTGTTTTTGCGCCCTCTATGCGGCAGCCGGTGCAGTTGATCGTTTCAGGTAGGATCGTTACCCCGTTGAGCTTTGTCCACAGAGCGGCGGTTTTCTCTCGCAGGGTGTTGTCGTTCGCAATCGTTGCGATTCTGGCATCGCAATTTTCGCAGTCCAGTCCGCAGCAGCCGATCAGTTGGTTTTTGTTTTTCATAGTTTCCTCCATAAATCGGAAGTTATCAGCATCTCTATCTGGCTCTTTTGTGCCGCAGGGATTATTTCGCCCGGCTGAATGCATCTCTGTCGGGCTCTTTTGTTCTACAGGGATTATTTCGCCCGCCCAGATGCATCTCTGTCGGGCTCTTTTGTTCCACAGGGATTATTTCGCCCGCCCGGATGCATCCCATCACTGGAAGGCCATCGCTAAAAACATCTCTGCCAGGCCATTCCGTCAAATTCAAATTTTCCTTCATCGAATCAAAGAGAAAATCTTCTCTCTTTTGACATTTTTGCCATCTTTCGCTTTCATACTTCCTTACAGCAAGGCAGTCATTGACATGTTCAAAGGCTTTCAGATCTACCCCGGCCTTGTCTATTACATCCCTTTGAATATCATCCGATGTCAACAGCTCGTAGATCAGAAACCCATGCTTCTCCAGCAACTTTTCAAGCTCCGAATAGGAAAACGCCGACTGCATCGGTTCACCGCCTGCTTTTGCCATCATAATGGTGTTCTGCACACGCCTTTCGGGTGCATCAAAGAAGTTTTCATCCGGATAATCAAACACAAGGGTGTTGCCGTCCGAACAAACTCATCCGAGCAGTGATACTGGTTTTGTTATTCATATTTACAGCCTTCTTTCCATTGACTTTTCGGGATGGTTCTTGTCAGGATCAGAGTATAAGAAGCCGACCGCGATTGCAGAACGCAATAGACCACGATCCATACAATCGCAAAGGTCAGTTCGTTTTTCTCATATAGCTTTTTCATCCTGTATCTCTCTATACATGGTACGGCTGCGCCGGAAACTGATGCCGGGTGTTGTCCTGAACCGTCAGTGTCACATTGCAGCCTGCTTGCTTCGTCACAGCATATAACTGCTTTGCCATTTGAAGGCAGTCCTCATCCTCTGCGCCGCAGAAAATCCGAAGCTCGATGTTCTTTTGCAAAATGGCACGAACCACATCTTCTGCATGATCCTGCAATACCGGAATCCAGGGACTTTGCAGGATCAACAGATCGCAGCGTGCAGGTGAACATGTGACCGCACGCAAAAGCATATCGCATCCGGCAGAAAAGCCGCCGCAGGCGATTTTGTGATATCCCTGGTTTTGTACCCTTTTCAGGGAATTTACCACCGGCAAACAGGAAGTGTTGTCATAGCTCCAACGATAGGTTCCATAGCCGTCCGGTTCGGCACTCTGGACGGTTTCCAACTGCCACGGGCCGCATGTTCCCACAATCGGTTCCCAATCCGCCCGCGCAACGTCACCGTTTTGTGTGTTCCCATGAATGGCCAGAAACAGATTGTCCGCTATTTTCTTCTCCCATGAAAACACTGCCTTCGACTTGGAAACGGCGGCCCCATAGCGGTCGTCCGAGATTGCTTTCAGTGAAAGAAATGCCGCATCATTTTTAAGCGCCGCCAAGTCGTCATCCTCCAGCACTTCCGGGCGATACCACCAGCTACGATCTTGAATTGCCTTTCGCAGCCACTCCAAAGCCGTCCCCGGCATATTGGCGCCGCCGGCCAAACAGGCAAGGAAGTAGAATGTTTGCGGCCCAAAGCTGTCTGGACTTTCTTCACAGGCATTCCGCAAAAATAAATATGCTTCCGGGTAGCCTTTTTCGGCGATGGACAAGGTGGTTTCCAAAATATCATTTTCCTTGTTTCTATTCATTTGCATTCCCTCTTTTCTTGATTGATGTGATAAAAAGACGCAGTACAAATCGATTTTCTCGGTCTGCACTGCGTCTAAGCGTCTGGCATTTTGATTTCTTCAGTTTTTCCATCCTTGAAACGAATCACGCAGGTGTATTTGCACTTCGGGCAGAATAGAGGAAAATCCTCCAGCACCGTATGTGGCCGTATCTGTGTCCTTGTTTTGCCACCGCATCTTGGGCAGCAGAGCCAACGCAATTTCTGGTTTTCATCCCTTCGCGGCACCTTACTTCGCTTGTCAGCCAATGTGCCGACAGCACCTGCACATTCTGTCATACCGTTTCCTCCTGCGCTGCCAATATTGCACCTCTGTATGCCCGCTCCAAATGGGAACGGATCGTATCTTCATCGTACTTCAGTGCATTATTGGCAATGATGCTTGCGTACCCATGAGCAAACAGAAACACCGTGATGAAAACCGTTTTCGTCTGCTCCATGCTGATGCCCAAAGCGCTTTGCATCGCCGTGAGAACAGGAAGAAGTTCCTCGGCATCGATCAGTTCAAGCAGGGTCTTTCCGCTGAAATAATCCGACTGAAAAAGGAAACGGAACAAGTGGGGTTCTTCGATGGCAAAGCGGATATAATTCATTCCGATTCCAAGGGCAGCACCCTTGGGCGGCTTCTTCATGGTCATAAGGTATTTCGAATGATAAAGGTCCGCCTTCGCATAGACGGTTCTTTTCAGTTCTTCCATCGTCGCAAAATGATACATGACGGGCTGTGTGGAGCAATGCAGCCTTTCCGATACCGTCCTTGCGTTGATGTTTTCCACGCCCGCTTCGCGGGCAATCGCAAAGGCCGCATCAGCGGGCAAAGTTTGTCAATCTGCCCGGAATGATAAATATACGGAAAACACATCTTTCATCCATATTCCGCTATTCATTCTCAGTGATGGATGTAAACTTCTTCGATCATCAGCTCTTACCAGTTAATACGCCCGGAGATTTTCATCGGCTTCCCGCCATAAATGGCATCCTTCGATCTATGCTTATAAATCATCTTGGGGTTGTCGGAGCAATGATCCAGCAGACGCATCACGGTATTTCCTCTCCACTCAACCCGAACCTTGAACTGTAAACACGGAACCTGATCCACAAGCCGGAAGACATTCTCCTCTGTGATGTGACTTTCCAGCGGATACAGAAGCTGAATCTCCTGTCCTTTCTCTGCGTTTCTGATCACAACATAGTTTCCTTCTGTTTTCGCCTGTACCTCTCCGTGCTCTGTGCATATGCGCAATTGATCTTGATCCCACCAGGCAGGAATACGCACGCGTATTTCCTGCGTGTCTTTTTTGGGAATCACCGTAAATTTCCCCTCAAACGGCTCATAGCTGATCAGCTCCGCATACTCATTCTCAAAAGAATAATGGAAATTAACATCAAAGCCCCTGATGGTGGGACGAATCATTTTTTCCGCCACCAGATGGAAGCTGCGCATCGCATGTCCGGAGCAGCACAGCATCAAAGAGGCTGGAACAAACCGATGCTCCGAAAAATCCGTCCACAGAAACCCGCCTTCGCTTTTATCCAATACATCATCTGCATCTTCGCCATAATAGTCATAGGGCAAAATATCCAGCGTATCCGGATATTCTCCGAAAACCCAGCGGAATTCCTCACCGGTCATTCTTCCCTCATGGGCCAGCTCGCGTTTCCACTCATTTTTTGTCCGGAATTGCGCCTCTGTCGTCTGATTCCTGACATAGCGGTCAATCTGTTCGTAATAGGAGGGATCCACCGTTTCCGCAAGATGGATGGCGCTGTAGATCAGTTCCATATTGCTGCAGGCCGGTTCTGTACAGGGCGTTGCGCCATATCCTGTCACATAGGAGGACAGCCTGTCATGGATTTGCTTCCCTCTTGCAGAGAGCGCAGCATCCTGCGTTAATCTTGCCGCCCGCAGGACACCGCTCAATACGGAAATTCCGGACCGATACAGCTGATTGCCGGCAACATCTCCATTTTCATCAAAAAAGCCCGTCGATACCTCCACGCAGTAATATGCCAGCCCCACTCCCAGCATTCTTGCTTTTTCATCCCCGAACAGTTCATAGTATTTAAGCAGGGGATCTATGATCTCTCCCAGGGCAATCGGTCCCATGCCAATGCTGCGAACAACCTCCGGATCAAAGGTCCGCTGATTTCCTGTTTGATGTGACAGATCAAACAGGGTTGCAACCATCTTCTGCATAATATGAGCCAGCCGTTCATCGCGCTCCTCCATGTACCAGTACAAAAGCGCATGCAAGGCTCTTGACTGCTCCCACAGACACATTTCATAGGCTTTGTTCCACGGAGAAGAGCTGCTGTGAATCAGAAAATCCAGCGGTGATATCTGACGCAGAAACAATTCACGCTGCTTTTTTTCTATTTCAATTCCTTCCTGACTTCCGCAAAGATCACGTGCACAGATTTCTCCATAGATTGCATAAGGAATCACTTCACTCCAATCCAGGCGATGATGGACAAAATGCGGTCGTTTCTCTCCGAGCGTCACTCCCACATAAGGAGCATAGTCATGATCCGCATCGTAATTGCCTGTCATATGCCGCAGACAGAGCTCCGCTGCCTCTGCGAAATTCAGACTCTTCGGCCTTTTGTTTTTTTCCATTCCGGTCTCCCCTGTAAAAATAAGTTTTCCTTCATATTATAGGTGGAATACCGGCATTCACAAGAACCAGACCGCTGGACCTCCTGGTACACAGTAAAAACACCATACATGACTACAGCGGGTATGATTTCGTATCCTGCTTCACCTGATTGATTCCCCTTTGCGCCAGCTGATCGGCCATGGGATTCGAGGATGTACTGTCATAATTCTGTTTCAATGATTCCGGCACGGGATGTGTCTCCTTTTTCCCGGAAACCTGATCACGGAAATCCTTCTTGCGGATGGCGTCGATTATAAACGGGATTGAACCGACTGCAAGAAAAGTCCCAATAATAAACACAATCGTCCTCATAGCAGTACTCCTTTCTCCTGAGTGTCAATACCTTTCAACATTTTAGAGACAGACCGCAGGCGAAAAATCATCAAAACAATAGCTGCGGTCAGAGATCCCAGGCCAATCAAAATATATGGTACAGACCACGGAATACTCGGCACATGTAACTGTGCTTCCAGATTTGAACAATAAGCCTCGTTGTAAATTCGAATCAGACGCCAGACAGCATAGTCTCCAAGAGCTGTATATAACAGAACACATATTCCGATAACACACAGAAGGATTTCCAATCGCACCATTTTCCGCCATTTGGAGCCGTTGATCTGTTCGATGGCAATACAAATTGTTTTTTGAATGGATCCGACAGCTGTGACGGCAGAAAATTGATCGTCGTCTTTTCTTTTTGTATTGATCAGTTCATCAATACCGATACCCAGAGCATCTGCCAGAGGTAATAAGGTTCCGATGTCCAGAAAGCCAAGTCCCCGCTCCCACCTGCTGACAGCCTGACTTGTAACATTCAAGCGTTGTGCAAGTTCGCTTTGCGTCATGTTTTGCGCCTTACGGGTTTTTGCAATGAAAGCTCCCATTTCTGCTGCAGTCATCTCTTCCATCCCTTCCCGGAATCCTTGTTCCGTTATTTCGGCCAATATGTATTGTCAGATCTGATATGCATCAGACTTGAAGAAAGTATAGGCACTATCATGAAAAGATGACAATCAATGAATTGTTGAGTTTGTGTAATCATCATTATATTCAAAAAGCCCCGGAAACGTTGAAATCTCAACATTTCCGAGACAATCCTATTCGTCGGAGTGACAAGGTTCGAACTTGCGGCCTCCACGTCCCTAACGTGGCGCGCTACCAGCTGCGCTACACCCCGATCTCTATGTCTTGCGCCTGTTTCTCAACAGACGCAAGCGTTATTATATAAGAGTGTGCCAGGAAAAGCAAGAGGTATTTTTCGTTATTCTGCAAACCCTGAAGTGAAAAAATAACTTCCACTCCATGGGGAGCAAAGTGGAAATTACTCTT